>Ga0209390_10000087_pt1 | contig 149701 bp, 143 predicted proteins | sample BON01_FD_187212 | JGI IMG/M metagenome (GOLD analysis project Ga0209390, IMG submission 187212) | Freshwater microbial communities from Lake Bonney liftoff mats and glacier meltwater in Antarctica - BON-01 (SPAdes) (version 2) | ecosystem: Environmental > Aquatic > Freshwater > Ice > Glacier...
ATGCCCAAAATCCGCCTATCTACCATTGTAAGGACATGGGATAAAATAAAAAAACAATTAGCCGATTCACCCCGTAAGAGAAAGCCTAAAGTGGAAATTCTATATAAATTATGTTAACGCTTATGCCCAAAACCCCTAACCCAAAACCCTAAAACCCCGCATACGAAAAAACCCCTTACAACAATACTGTCGCAAGGGGTTTTAGTCTTTAAAAGTGATCCCTCAGGGATTCGAACCCTGGGCCCTATCATTAAAAGTGATATGCTCTACCAGCTGAGCTAAGGAATCATTTCCCTCAAAGGGACTGCAAAGGTAAGCGGACATTGCAATTTTGCAAATGGTGGTATGAAAATAATTTAATAAATTTCATTGATCGTTGATTTTCAGCTTAAAAGTAATATGCTTTTTCCATGGCTTAGCCCCTATGCCTTCTAGTAATTTGAGCATTCTCGGATTAAAATCGCCCACCCAACTGAGTTCCACTTCTTCGATGCTTGGTGCCCTCTGAATGGCTTGATAGAAATGCCAAATCATGCCGGTTTCCAATCCTTTATTCTGGAATTCGGGAATCACCCCAAAAACTATGGAGCGCAATTTCTTCGGCCTTTGCGTTTTTAGTCGCCAGAATAATTGCAGCTTTTGGAGCCAGCCGAACTTGCCACGAAAGGAGGCAATCATCGGATTAACATCTCGCAAACTAATATAAAAGCCTACCGGCTGCTCATCCACATAAGCGAAAGTAATCAGCTCGGGCAATACCAAGGGCTTCATATTCTTAATCATGAGACGTATTTCCTGCTCAGTAACTGGACTAAAATGTTCATGGTCTTTCCATGCCTCATTATAAATCGCACAGAAGTCCTGCGCCATCTTCTTGGGGTCATCCATCTGAAAAGACCGAAAACTATAGCCTGGCTTGGCCATCACCTTCTGAGCAATTGGCCCAAGTCGTTCGGCATTAAAATCCTTGCGGGTAATCATGGCAGTGGTTTGCTCAAAGTCGGCCACAAATCCATAGTTCTCAAATAGGGCGCGGTAATAGGGGGGATGGTAATTGTCTTGAAAAGCAGGGGCAGTGAAACCTTCGACCAAAAGTCCCCAGTATGAATCACGGTGACCAAAATTGATCGGACCTTCTATCTCCATAAAACCCTTTTCTTTCAACCAAAATAGGGCTGTATCAAAAAGCTTTTGCGCAGCATCTGGCTTATTTACGCATTCAAAAAAGCCTATTCCGGCTTCATTGCGTGTTTCCAAGCCTTGATAAAACGCCGCAATTCGTCCGATAGGCTCCCCATTTTCGCTTAAAATCCAACGCCGCGCTTCTCCATGCTTAAATGCATCATTCTTTGCCGGGTCGAATAAGGACGCCATATCCACGAGGGGCGGACAAATCCAATTCGGGTCATTCTTGTATATTTTGAAAGGAATTTCAAGGAATTGTTTTTCTTTCTTGAAATCCTTAATTTCTATTATTTCCATTTGTACTTCACAAATCTGATATTCGCGGGGTCAATTTAGCAACTTAATAACTCAGTCATGGAAATTGGAGATAAATTCATTGAATTCAACCTTAACGGGGCAGACGATAAAAACCATAGCGTTTATGAGTATGCCGACAAATATGCATTGTGCATCGTATTTACTACCAATAGCTGTGAGTACTCCAAAGCATATGGACAACGTTTGATTAAGCTGCTGAATAAATACGAAGACGATAGTTTTGGAATTATTGGTATCAACTCGAATGATGCAGAGAAAAGTCCAGAAGACTCATTCGAGAATATGAAAATTATTTCCGCAAAGTTGGGCTTAGAAAAAATCAACTTCATGTATTTGCATGATGAGGACCAATCTATTGCAAAGGCCTATGGAGCACAAACCAACCCAGAAGTTTTCCTCTTTAACTCAAAACGCGAATTGGTATATCATGGCGCCATTGACGATAACTGGAAAAGTTCCCATTTGGTAACCCGCATTTACCTAGAAGACGCCATTGAATATTGTTTAGACGGACTTGAAGTAGACTTCCCTGAAATGTCAGCGGAAGGATGTCCGATTATTTGGAAATAAGATAGCTGTATTTGATTTTTCATGATAAAATAGTCATTATTACTGGAGCTTCTTCTGGAATCGGTGAGGCTTGTGCAAAAGCATTTGATAAAGCTGGGGCCAAGGTTGTGCTCGCTGCAAGAAATGAGGCAGCGCTTAAGCAAGTAGCGCAATCCTTAAAAGGGGAACACCTCGTTGTGCCGACCGATATCACGAAAGAATCCGCTTGCAAACATTTGGTGGAAGCCACTATTGCTCATTTTGGACAAGTCGATATCTTGGTGAATAATGCGGGAATCTCCATGCGTGGACTTTTCAATGAAACCAAGCTAGAGGTTCTTGAGCGCGTTATGCAAGTCAATTTTTGGGGCAGCGTGTATTGCACCAAGTATGCCCTACCCTATCTTTTGCAAACTAAGGGTTCCATCGCGGTGATATCCACCACGGCGGGCTTCGTAGGACTACCAGGAAGAACAGGCTATTCGGCGTCTAAATTTGCTTTACATGGCTTTTTTGACACCCTGCATTCTGAGCACTTAAAAGATGGATTGGGAGTATCTATGATTTTTCCCGGCTTTGTGCGTTCCAATATCCGCAAGCATGCCCTTACAACCGAGGGTATGGAGCAAGGCGAAAGCCCGCGCGACGAAAGCCATATGACCTCGCCAGAAGAGGTGGCAGAGCGGGTATTAAAGGCCATTGAAAAACGAAAAAGACAGGTATTGATAGGCCTGCAGACCAAGCTTATTTGGTTATTCAGAATGCTCCTCCCAGCCTGGCTTGAGAGGCAACTTATCCGCGGGATGCAAGACGAAAAAGACACCCCGCTTCAATAATTCAGTATTTCCTCGTTTCTTTTTTTGCTTTTGCGCATTTTTGCAGGACAAAATGAAGATCGAGAATCACCTTAAAGAAATCATCCAACAGGCTTTCAAGGCGCTGTATCAAGTAAATATTGACACCCCGAATCTCGATGCAACCCGACCAGATTTTGAAGGCGACTATACCTTGGTGGTATTTCCTTACCTCAAGCAATCGAAAAAGAACCCAGAACAAACAGCTCAGGAATTAGGCGCATGGATAGAGGAAAACTCGGAATTTATTAGTGGCCATAATGTCATCAAAGGCTTTCTGAATCTCGTTATTCATGATTCTTATTGGCGTCAGTTTGTTTCAGATAGTTTGATTGATATGGATACTTTTATGCACCCGAATATGGGTCAGGGCGAAAAGGTGATGGTAGAATATTCTTCGCCAAATACCAATAAGCCCCTGCATCTTGGTCATGTGCGGAATAACCTTTTGGGCTATTCGGTAGCCAAAATCTTGGAATACACTGGCTATGATGTGATCAAAGCGAACCTCATCAACGACCGGGGAATTCATATTTGTAAGTCGATGTTGGCATGGATGCGTTTTGGAAATGGAGACACACCCGCATCTACCGGCATCAAAGGCGATCATCTTGTAGGAAAATATTATGTAGCCTTCGATAAGGCCTATAAAGCAGAAATTGAAGGTCTTATTGCAGAGGGCAAGACCAAAGAAGAAGCGGAGAAAACAGCGCCTATTCTTTTGGCGGCCCAAGACATGCTGCGAAAATGGGAAGCCAAAGACCCAGAAACCATTCAACTTTGGGAAACCATGAACGCCTGGGTATATGCTGGTTTCGACAAAACGTATACCCGCATGGGCGTGGCTTTTGACCAGTATTATTATGAGTCGAAAACCTATTTATTAGGAAAAGACATAGTGAATGAAGGCTTGGAAAAAAAGGTCCTCTATCAAAAAGAAGATGGTTCCGTATGGATAGATTTGAGCGAAGAAAAGCTTGATCAAAAATTACTCCTGCGCTCAGATGGCACTTCGGTTTATATGACTCAAGACCTTGGAACCGCCGACCTGAAATACGAAGAACACCATATGCCGCGTAGCATCTATGTGGTGGGTAATGAGCAGGATTATCATTTTAAAGTCCTGTTTAGCATCCTCGATAAAATGCAGCGTCCTTATGCACCCGGCATGTTTCACCTGAGCTATGGCATGGTTGATTTGCCAAGTGGTAAGATGAAATCGCGGGAAGGAACGGTGGTTGATGCCGATGATTTGATGACAGAAATGCATCAGACCGCTGAGGAAATCACGAGGGATCTTGGAAAAATTGAGGGACTAAGCGAAGAAGAACTCTTCCAACTTTTTGAGCGTGTTGGTATGGGGGCTTTAAAATACTTCTTGCTCAAAGTAGATCCAGTGAAACGCATTCTCTTCGACCCACGCGAAAGCATCGACTTTCAGGGGAATACTGGTCCTTTCCTTCAATATACCTATGCCCGTATCAATTCCTTGCAAACGAATGCTCCAGCTTGGAAATTCACTGGGTATGATGCGCCTTTGGAAGCACAAGAGAAAGCCTTGATTCGCTCTTTGTATGATTTGCCAGAAAGTATTATTCAGGCGGGGATTAGCTTTAGTCCGGCGATTATTGCCAACTATACCTACGATTTAGTGAAAAGCTATAACCGCTTCTATCATGACCTGCCTATCTTAAAGGAAGAGGTTCAAGCGAAAAAAGAATTGCGACTTCAGCTGAGTAAAGCCACTGCCGAAGCCATCGCTGCTTGTTTTGATATGCTCGGAATTCCAGAAGTTGCAAAAATGTAAGGATTGAGGATGCGGAAGAAATTAGTCGTATTGAGTGGTGCTGGAATGAGTGCCGAAAGCGGACTGAAAACCTTTCGCGATGCGGATGGCTTATGGGAAGGGCATTCTATTTATGCTGTTGCTACTCCAGAAGCTTGGAACAGAAACCCTGATTTGGTCAATGATTTCTATAACCAGCGAAGGAAACAGCTGAGTGAGGTAACACCCAATTCGGCGCATCTTGCATTGGCCAGTTTAGAAGAAGAGTATGAGGTTATAATCATCACTCAAAATGTGGATGATTTGCATGAACGAGCTGGATCTTCGCAAGTACTACACTTGCATGGAGAGCTGAATAAGGTACGGAGCATTGGACCAGACCAAGAAGCCGATAGCCTTGTTGTTATTGGCACCTCCTTGCACGTATATCCTGCTGCAGGCTTGGTGCATGAAGCGCCTACTTATATTCCACGCTTTTATATCACCCAAAGGCGGATCACATTGGACGATTAGCCGGCTTCCAGCTCATTGCGGAAACAGCCACTGCTGGAATGGTTCATTTCAAAGAGCTTCTCGATAGAAGTTCAAGCTAGTTACTCTGAAAAATAATTCTTCGAGATATCGGATTCATGCACCATTTTGCCATTTATTAATGTGTGCGTAAGTAGAACCCCGCATGAGCCTAGCCCGTATTCTTTTTATATTCTTTTGCTTAGCTGCCTTTTCTTGTCAGCAACGTTATGCGCATCGGGCTAAGGTTAATATGCCCTCAACCCAAAAGGAGGCCAAGGCAAATATCCATCCTGTCAAAGAGCTTGGCGCGAACTCGGTGCCAATGGATAGTGCGCAAGACCTAGAAATTATAACTGCACTAATTGAAGCAGACACCCTACCGGCATTAAGCACTGTAGCCAATGGTCAGGAAAAAGGGCTTTCCCAGAAAAAGGAAAAAACTAAAATTTAGGAACCCTCATTTTCTAAAAAAAGAAACGAAAAGGGGATTCCCAAAAAATCAAACGCCCCACCATTCGCAGCTATCCTTCTGGCCATACTGGTGGCCATTCCACTCATTATTCTCTTGATTTCAAATCGAAAACCAAAAGAGAAAAAAGTAAAAAAAGAGAAAGAAGAGAAAGAAGCAGAAAAAAAGGAAAAACGAGAACCCCTATTTTCCAAAGACAGAGATAATTGGGCGATGCATCTCAGTATTATTGTCGGACTTATCTTGGTCCTAAGCGTATTTTATCTCGTAGCTACAATCGTGCTATCTTTTCTGTTATTGAGCCTATTTTTCGGTGGAGGATTAATTGTTAGTTTGTCTTTGCTTCTAGGTCTGGTAACAATCGTCGGAATATTAGTGCTGATGCTTTCCTTTTTCCTAATTAAAAGGAGCGTAAATAGGCGCATTGGAGAAGTTGACAACCTTAAATTCCTAAGTGAGTTTCTAATTATTCTTGTCCTTTTGGGACTTTTATCTTTCATCCCCTATCTTGGAGCCATTTTGGTTCTCGCACTTTTCATTTTTTCCATCATTTGGCTCTTGAAGGATGGTCAATATCGAAGAAATCTTTAATTCAACATGACTCAGCCCAATTTTACCACTGCGCTTGAATTCTGAGGCTCGAGAATTTAAACCGTTTTAAACTCAAGGCCACCGCCGCTCGGTCCGAAAAACCAAAATTTACTCACACGTATTCGCTTTTAAAGGTGTTCGCGAACCCTACGGGTTTCGCTCTTTGCGTGGACACCCTGCCGCACTGGGCTTTGCGAAATAGGATTATCTTAGAATCATGGTTCCTAAAAGGAGACTACGTATTGAATCTTCAAAATTTGTTGACAATAAAACTGAGTTTCCTGTCCTGCTTTTTTTGCACCTTCTACACTTGCGTCAGCCCACTATTGCGGCTCCGTGGCTCTGCGACAAAAAAAGCGTGACTGATTAATCTAAGTTGAAGTAAATAAGTCTTGGTGGTAAGAAAGCGGTGACTCATGCAATTCAATTTATTCCATACCTAGCTGCCAAATACGCTAAAATACTCCCCTTTTTCCCGTTCTTGCAGGTATGAGAACGTGGGACGATGCTTTGCTAGACAGCATGCGAGTGCACAGCGATACCGAAGCAGATTTAATTATTAAGTATATAATGGAAAATCAGCTCCATACGCAGCTGGGCATCCTTATGAAACTGGATCAAAACTCCGAAGCACTTCCCGATTCACTCGACCCAAAAATTCGAGCCTTCGTGGAAATGGTTCATAAATTGCCTGACTGGGCCGATGAAAAAAAATTAGCCAAGGCCGAGTCTTTTTTCAAAGAATACCAGATATATGTCTACTCGGCGCTCTTATTCGCCTCCCTTCCCTATTGCTATGCTGCTGCTGATGGCGCGCGCGTGCTGGCGCATTCCAACCGTATACAAGACAATACCGGAAAGCGCCTGAGCGAAACCGGACAATATATCATGGACGTTTCCGAGCCTGGAGCTTTTAGTGCCAAAGGAAAAGCCTTTAATAGTATTGCTAAGGTGCGCTTAATTCATGCCGCTGTTCGTTACCGGCTGCTTCAAAGTGGTAAATGGGAGAAGAACTGGGGCATGCCTGTAAATATGGAAGATATGGCGGGCACCAACCTGGCCTTTTCATTGGTCACCCTGCGAGCAATGGAACGCATGGGTGCCAAGGTAGATAAGGAAACCCGGGATGCTTTTATCCATAAATGGAATGTCGTTTCAAACCTGCAAGGACTAGATAAGGCGCTTTTGGCTCATACGTATGAAGAAGCCTTATTACTCGAGAAACGAATCATTCGTCGCTTATTTCGTCCTTCTGAAGAGGGGAAGGCATTGACTGCTTCGCTCTTGAAATTTATTCATGAAGTAGAGCGTCCGCTTGCGCCTGATTACGGGGCGCATATGATTCGGTATTTGTTGGGAAATCAAGTCGGCGATTTACTCAGATTGCCCGAACTTTCGCTTCTGAACTGGCCTTCTTTGATGAGTTCCTTAAACGGCATCACCGCAGGCATGGGTTGGGGCCCGAAAGAAAAGGAGATGTTCATACCGCTTCATCTTGCGCTTATTAAAAGAGGCAAAGTGGAGAACCAGCGAATGGATTACCCTTTGGATGAAATACTCAATCCGCAGAAAAACAATAAGCAATGAACGCAGCAGAAGCGCAAAAGCGCATTGAATATTTAAGCACGGAGCTCAAGACGCATAATTATCAATACTATGTGCTGGCTCAACCAAGTATAAGCGATTATGATTTTGATATCCTTCTCAAGGAATTAGAAGCATTGGAAAAGCAGTTCCCTGAATTCATCCATCCAGATTCTCCTACACAAAAAGTCGGAGGAGATATCACCAAAGAATTCCATACCATCAAACACCGTTCGCGCATGATGTCATTGGGCAATACCTATAATAAGGAGGAGCTCGAAGAATTTGACGAACGGGTACGTAAGGGTTTGGGGACGGACGATTTTGAGTATGTCTGTGAGCTAAAATTCGATGGTTTTGCTATCAGCTTAAATTATGTAGATGGAAAGCTCAAGCAAGCTTTAACCCGCGGTGATGGCGTGCAAGGGGATGATGTCACAACCAATATAAAAACCGTCAAGAACCTGCCCACCCAACTCAAGAGCGACTACCCTCCCAATTTCGATATTCGTGGCGAAGTATTTATGCACCGAGCAGCATTTGAAAGGATGAATGCCGAGCGTGAGGAAGAAGGATTACCCGGTTTTGCCAACCCAAGAAATTCAGCCGCTGGCACCATCAAAATGCAGGAAAGCAGCGAGGTGGCCAAACGTCCGCTCGACCTCTTTCTCTATTATCTGATTGCCAATGGCCCCGAATACCGTAGCCATTTTGAAAACTTAGAAAAGGCCCGCTCTTGGGGATTCCCCGTATCTATCCATAGCAAAAAATGCAAAAATATGGACGAAGTAATGGCCTTTATTGAGCATTGGGATGAAGCGCGTCATGACCTCAGTTTTGAGATCGATGGGGTGGTTATAAAAGTTAATAATTACGACCAACAAGAAGAACTCGGCTTCACTGCTAAAACCCCTCGTTGGGCCATCTCCTATAAGTTCAAAGCAGAGACCGCCTCTACCCTATTAGAAGCAGTAACTTATCAAGTAGGCAGAACAGGCGCCATTACACCGGTCGCGAATTTAAAACCCGTAAAGTTGGCGGGAACAACGGTTAAGCGTGCTTCACTCTATAATGAAGACCAAATCGTCAAACTCGACCTGCGTATTGGCGATACGGTTTTTGTAGAAAAAGGCGGAGAAATCATCCCTAAAGTAACGGGCGTTGACCTCGATAAACGTCCAAGTAATTCAGAGCCTTTGCCCTATGCAACACAGTGTCCGGAATGCGGAACAGCCTTAGTACGTCGTGAAGGAGAAGTGCAGCATTATTGTCCGAACGACGCCGAATGTGGCCCCCAGGTGCGCGGAAAAGTGGTGCACTTTATTGGCCGCAAAGCGATGGATATTGATTCCATGGGTGCTGAAACGGTAGAGCTCCTCTTTGATGCGGGCTTAATTAAAAACTATGCCGACCTCTATACCTTAACCTACAATCAAGTAATTGCATTAGACCGTATGGCCGATAAATCTGCGAGTAATCTGGTACTTGGTATTCGAAAATCCACGGAGATTCCTTTTGAACGCGTGCTATTTGGATTGGGTATCCGCATGGTAGGAGAAACGGTGGCGAAGAAATTGGCCAAGAAATTCCGGAATATCGATGCCTTGGCAGCAGCTTCTATGGATGATTTGATTGCGGTGGATGAGATTGGCGGTAAAATCGCGGAACAGTTAATCGCCTTCTTTGAGCAAAACAAAAACCGAGAAATCATTCAAAAACTCAAAAATGCCGGTTTACAATTTGAGATGGCCGAGGAAGAAGGTCCTATTTCCAATACTTTGGAAGGAAAGTCGTTTTTAGTGTCGGGAGTATTTGCTCAATTCAGCAGGGATGAACTCAAAGCAAGTATCGAAGCCAATGGAGGTCGCACTGTTAGCGGAGTTTCCACCAAGCTAGATTTCCTAATAGCTGGAGATAAGATGGGTCCTGAAAAACTCAAAAAAGCGGAGACTTTGGGCGTGAAGATTATAAGTGAAGAGGAGTATATCGCTAGAGTTAAGGGGGAGGTTAAGGGTGAGGTTGAGGTTGAGGGGGAGGATAAGGGAAAAGGTGAGTCCATATGGCAATTGGGAGAGAATAAGAAAAAAAAGGATTCGAATCAGGGTTCACTTTTTTAAATCAAGGCGTTTATTTCAGCCAAAACCGAAGCTCGATGCGACTTATCCATACTGCTGATTTGTGCGAGAGCATAAATTGAAGTATATTTTCCGTTGAATCATTGACCTATCCAATCATGATACGACTTCTTGTCGCCTTGCTACTAGCTATTCCTCCATTACAAGGGGATGCTTTAGAACGCACCGAAATGAATACCTATCTTCAAGGAGTAACCCTTAATTCAGAAGAACAAGTAAAGAAACGCGTTAACCTAATAACGATCAATCAAAACTTGAAAGGAGTGCTGTATGCCCTGTCAGGCTTGAGCCTTATGTTCATTGGCTTTGGACTATATTGGCGCAGAAAAGCCCTACAATTCAAGAAACAACAATCTCGAGAAGGAATTGACAATGGACCATCTGATGGTCTCGAAAAAGTCCTAGACGAGTTAAAGAACTTGAACGACACACTAAAAAATGAACGAGGTAAAGTCGTTAAATATGAAGTTCAGAAAAAGGAACTGCTTGCTTATGTTGAAGAATTAAAATCTATGCAGGCTACTTCTGAGGTCCGACATAAAACCATTGAACTTCAGCAGAAATTTAGCGACCAAAAAACGGAAGACATTGTAATAAAGTTGGAGAACACTGCTCGCAGTCTGTACCCAGAGTTGATTGATGAGATGCAAAAATGTTATCCCGATTTGAATACTCTGGAAATTCAATATTGTATGATGTTGCTTCTCGGATATACTATCGATGACGTCATGTCTATTTTAAATCGTTCGGAAAAAGCCATTAAAAGCTTACGTTACCGCATTCGTAAAAAAATGGCCCTTGAAGAAAAACAAGACTTAAAACAATTTATCTTGAAATTGAATAGTTCGCAAGCGCCAAACGCAGATTCAATTGGTCAAAAAATCAATGCGCTTTCATCCTACACTTGAAAGCTTTTAAAAAACGAATGAATCAGGGCATACGCACGTGTCTCTATTCAAGGAACAATAGCTATTCTCACTATAATTTTTAGTACACTGGATGAAATTTAATCAGTACATAAGCTTTATATTGATACTAATACTTGGCTTAACAGCCTGTTCTCCGAGTGATACTAGCTTGTCCTCTCCTGAATTTAAGGAGTCCATGGAAGAGCTTAATCACTACCGTGCCGATGAATATCTCGATACATTCCCACTCCTTCTTGATGCTTCCTTTCATGCTGTAGAGAATAAGCGGCCACTGGATTGGTACCATTATTATGAATATTGGGCATGGATAAAATGGGCACATGGCGAATACCCTGCTGCCTTACGCTATACCGACAGCATGATAAGCTTGCTAACACCCCTGCCAAATGTTGAGAAGGAATATGCGCATAGTTTGGTTCAAAAAGGGATACTGCTTCAGGCAATGAACCTATATGGAGAAGCATTAAGAGAATTTTATGCAGCAAACTCCTATGCTGAACGTTATATCGACAAATGTGGATCAGCCGAGGTTTATAATAGCCTAGGTGCTGTTCTTTTTGAGCAAGAATCCTTTCAAGAGGCACTCTACTATTATAAAAAGTCAACCGACGCTGCTTCAAGTTGCGACAGCCTAGATTTCAGAGGCTATTTTATTACAATTCAAAACAGCCTAAATTCTCAAGGCCTTTGCTATGAGAGGCTAAAACAATTGGATAGCGCACGAATATTATACACTCAGGGATTAGAATTTATCAACCATTTCGAACACTTATTCCCGAGTGATACCACCTTTACAATCTCCGCCAAAGGAGTCTTTTATGGTAATTATGGAAATACAGAATTATTAGCTGGCAATACTCAAAAAGCCGAAAATCTCCTGCGAAAATCCATCAAGCTCAATGAGCGAAAAGGATATATCATACAGGACGCAATCTACTCTCGAATTAAGCTGGGCCAAAGCTATTTAGTTAGCAAACAAACCGCGCTTATTCCTGCGCTTATCGACACTATAAATACGCTGTTGATACAGTATCCGAATGCGGAAGCCCAACAAAGACTCTATGAACTAAAAGTTGGTTATTTCAGTCTAATGGGAGATAGCGCAAAAGCCTTCCTTGCGCGTGAACGACAGCTATTGATTTTTGATAGCTTAGCTCGACTAAAAAAGGAACTGCCTGCCATCAATATACCCGCTTCCTTTTCCTATTTCAGTCAAAAAGAAGAATTAGAAACCCTGCAAGAAATAAACAAACGAAATTATCTCCTCTTAGTGTTTGCAGTCATATTGCTTCTATTCTTTGGGGCAATCATTTACCTCGTACGAAAAAGTCTACGCACCTCAAAAATGCACGCCACTGAGTTAACAGATGTCAACGAGGAGCTTCAGGCAAGAATGGATCAGCTGAATCATACCATGACTGACTTAGAAAGTAGCCAGGAGGAAAATACCCGCATCATGAAGGTGATTGCTCACGACTTGCGCAGCCCTGTTTCTGGCGTGCATGGCTTATCTCAAATCATCCTTGCAAAAGACAATCTCGACAAAGAACTAAAAGACGAAATCCTCATGATTCAGCGGATCACCAAAGATTCACTCGAGTTTATGGAAGACCTGCTTACGATGCACGGCACCAACAATAATGAGGAAAAATCCAATACCGACCTTCTGGAGCTCATTGATTACTGCGTTAATTTCATGCAACTAAGAGCCAACGAGAAAAAACAACAACTCAAAATATCGGGCAATCATATTTTTCTCCCCATTTATAGAGAACGTATTTGGCGTGTTATCAATAACCTTATCTCCAATGCGATTAAGTTCAGTCCTGCTGGAGCAGAAATAAACCTCGGCCTCAGCGAGACAGACAATTATATACGCTTTGAAGTCAGAGATAAAGGCATTGGAATTCCTGAAAAAATGAAGAGTCAAATTTTCAGCATGACTGGTGATGTCAAACGTTCTGGCACTGATGGGGAAAAATCCTTTGGTTTGGGCTTGGCCATTTCAATGCAAATCATGCAGGCCCATGGCGGAAGAATCTGGTTTCAAAGCGAGGAAGGTAACGGGACTTCGTTCTATATTGAGTTTGCGAAATAGATGAAGGTTGATGTTAAGTAATAGATTGAGGCTACAATGTTATCGGGAGATATTGAGAATAAAAGGCAGGGTGGATAGATTTGAAATCAGTTACTCGATTTTACTAATTTTCCCGTTTGTAAGCGGCCGTCATTTGTGAGAATTCGATAAAAGAAGTTATAAAATGGAAACGGAGAAAGGTCGAGTCAACTGACGTATTGCAGAATATAAACAACCACTCCATACTACAACTGGACGACCTACTACCCGCTCACTGGAAAATGAAAAAAAATCAAGCCTAATACCTGTACTTGGCCGGATGCTTACGTCCAATTCATTTTCTTTGTCAAGGCGGTATGTTACAAGTTTTCCGTCTTTTGCAATACTGTAATCTAAGCAACAAATATTTTTCTTGTATAATGAAGGTTCTCCTGTTAACCAATAATGACCAAAGAAAACTTTTTTTTCTTTACTTTGATAATAGTCATTTGATTTTAATTCTGAAACTTTGATTGGTTGTTTTGGTAAATTTTCAATTGGTTCAACGCTAATTGATTTGTAAGTCATTTCAGAAGGATTTTCCCACCATTTTATTCTTATCTCTGTCCTTCTCGTTCCGTCCTTATCTGTAAAGTATAAGCCATCAGGAATTCTCATTTCCTTGCCTTTTAATGTTTGGTCAATGGCTTCGTTCAAAGCTGTCCCTTTTTTTACTGATTGATAAATAAGTTCGTCTGTCAATCTGTCGTTTACCAATGTTTGCTTTAAGTAGTCAATGTTGTTGTTATCCCAACAAGCGTGAACAGCTCTAAATGTGTCTGTTTCGTAGTAAAGTGGTAAGGTTTTAAACCACTCTAAATAATCTTCATATTCTGTTTGTCGGTTTTGAAATTGTTTAAGGGTTTCATAGTGTTGAATGATATTATTAATTAGGTGTTTTCTAAGATGTCCGCCTTCGGTTTCTTGGAAATGAAAACATAGTGCATTGTATTCGTGATTACCCATTAAAGCAATTGCGTTATTGTTGTCAACCATTGCCTTAACAATTTCAAGGGTTTCTCTAATTTTCGGTCCCCTATCAATATAGTCACCAACAAACAAAACTTTTCTGTCAGGGTGTGAGTATGCTCCGTTACTTTTTACGTAACCTAATTTCAAAAGTAATTCTTCAAGTTTGTCTGCGTGTCCGTGAATGTCTCCTATAAAGTCTATCATATCTTGTCGTTTATTTTATTATATCACATAATCGAGTCACGTAGGGGAATTTCACCCCCACGTTCCCACGGAACCGTGCTTGAAAGTCTCCCTTCACACGGCTCTTTATGTTATAAATCACATAAGTATAATCCTATTTACGGATGAACCAGTAACCAGTGTACAAATAAATTGGGGCGTTCTTTGTACTTCGTTCGTACGTATCGAAGACTTGCTTTCTTGTCTGCTTCCTCTCTCGATTTTACAGAACGATATAGCGTTCACTTGTTCCTTAAAACAGCCTGACTACATGTACTGCCTCCCGATAGATATAAACTTGCATCAACGATTCGAACATACCAGCTATCGGGATTAACCCCGGATGCCATGTGTTCAGTAATCAGGTTGCTAACACACTCCATCGTAGGTGCAAACGTAAGCACCTACTTTTGACATCTTCTTTTGCGCTTACCAGGCTTCATCATTGGTTCACTGTAGTTTATCCTGAGCGAAGTCGAAGGGTTCAGTTCATTGTATTCTCACCTACAGGAATTCTAACTCCCGTTTTTCTTTGTCGCTCACCCCATTTCAGTTTCCTGATAATGCAGCAAAATGGCCGTAGGGATGCCACTTAGAAAAACGAACAACAGAATTTTTTTCATTCTATAAATGTACGTAAAATTAACTTGGCCACCTATCGACCAATCAACACGTCTATCTTTTGTAATTCTGCTCGTAAAGGGTAATCCATTCCTCTGCACTCATCTTACGCACAAGCTCAGCTATTAGATCGAAAGGAATTTGATCCATCTTCTTAAAGCGGATACAGCTTTTGCCCATATCCAATTTACCAGAAACATGCTTGGGGTATTCCGCCATCCGCTTGCGCTAAAGCTACAGCGGAGGCGCTAGCTTTTTACACCTACGCTAAGGCTAAGGTGCACACGGTCAGCGACGGCGGAAACCTTCACCTTACTCTCATCCTTAAATCCTACCTTTGTGCCCTTGAAGAAATTCTTTGCCAAAAGAGCCATTCGGCAGCAAATAAAATCCAACTCAAAACGAGAGCGGGTAGTAAGTTCCATTAGCAAAGGAACCCGCATCGGCATTTTGTTTGAAGCGGAAGAAACGAGCTCACGGCAATTAATGGAGAAGTTCCGTGAGGAATTGGTGGAACAAGGAGCCTTGGTCTCCGTTCTTGGCCATTTTCCAAGCAAGGAATTTCCAGAGAAATTGGTATTCAAACCAGGGTTCGACTATTTCAAGAAAAAGGATACCGATTGGAAGGATTTGGCACAAGAGTCCATCCTACATAAATTCAATAACCTGAATTTGGATATTCTCATCGGCGCCTTTACTTCCGAGAATTTATTATTCCTGCATTTCGCTGCTCAAAGCAATGCAGGCTTTCGAATTGGACCCTATTTACCAAACTATACGGATTGTTTCGATTTTATGATTGATACCCAATCCAATACCGAATTACCAAACTTAGTAAAGCTTAGCACGCATTATCTCAAACAACTGCACCCATGATAAATTTGTATGGAACAGGCGTGGCCATGGTCACCCCTTTTAATTCAGATGGAAGTGTTGACTTCCCGGCCTTGAAAAAATTAACCCGTCACCTTATCGATAACCAAATCGAATACTTGGTGGTAATGGGAACAACAGGAGAAAGTGCCACCTTGAGTGCAAGCGAAAAACGTCAAATCTTTGATACTGTTCTAGCAGAAAATCAAGGCGCAATTCCTGTAATAGCTGGAATGGGCGGAAATAATACCCAAGAGCTGCTTGAGGGATTCAAGTCCTTTAATTTTGATGGAATCACCGCAGTGCTATCCGTAAGTCCATATTATAATAAACCGAATCAAGTGGGAATAAAAGCCCATTATACCGCTGTTGCTGATGCCTCGCCTCTTCCTATCATACTCTATAATGTTCCTGGAAGAACGGGCTCAAATATGACTGCCAGCACCACGCTTTCCCTGGCTGAGCATGCCAATATCATTGCGATGAAAGAAGCGAGCGGAAACTTTGAACAAAGCATGGAAATCATTCGCCATCGTCCAAAAGACTTCTACGTACTTTCTGGAGACGATGCCCTAACCCTTCCTTTCATAAGCATGGGTATGGATGGAGTGATTTCGGTAATGGCCAATGCCTATCCACGTAATTTCTCAGAAATGGTGCGAATGGCAATCGGTGGGAATTTCAAAGCTGCCCGCGAATTACACTATGGCTTGTTGGATAGCATGAATGAAATCTTTGCAGATGGAAGTCCGGCTGGCGTTAAAGAAATCTTACAACACCTAAATATTTGCGGAACCCATGTTCGCTTGCCATTGGCTAATGTGAATGAGGAAGTTAAAGCCCGCTTAATTTCGCTGGCCAAAGCTTACTAGAAAAATCAATACGATTCAGACAACTTCTATCAAATTCTGCTGTCCAACCACAGATTAAATCACTTATCCCACTTCTAGACGGAATAAGTAAAACAGCATTTGAGGAGAGATAAAGGATTCCTTGGGTTTATACTCAAGGGATCTTTTTTGCTTCAAGGACATCCAATTCCAAAACCTCCAATTCTGCTTGATTGGTCTTATACATGTCAACGGAAAAAGTTCCATCCTCTTTCAGGTAGTCGCAATAGTAGCCGAATTGTTTTTTCTTCATCGCCGCATATAAGTCCATCCTTTGTAAACGCACTTGCAAAACACCAGGCATATCGGTAAGATTTGTCTGAGCAATTGCGCGTTTGGCCAAGTTGAGATGTTCTATCCCTTCCTGAAAGGCCGCCGTATCTTCTCTGTTCATCCAGGCTTGATTCGCGCGAAACAGCTCGCTATAATACACCTTAGAAGTAGCTTGATACGTGCCCAATGGATTGGAAAGGTCTTTGCCAAAAATAAAAACACTTCCGATAGTAAGCAGGCTCATAAACCCAATAATTGCGCGAATGGGCGTTTCTGTGGCAATATGACGAACACTTAAAGTAAGTAGGATCCCTGCAATCATTCCTGCTAGCGCCCCGCCAATATGTGCGGCATGATCAATCTGCGGACTAAAGGTACTGAATACCCATTGCATGATAAAAAGCACCAAAAGCAAAAAGAGATGAGGTACCAAATCTTTGAAATAGGAAGATTTGGTGAAAAGTAGAACAAACAAGGCTCCAATCATTCCATAGACCATCCCTGAAGCTCCGACACTCAGCATATAAGGATTCCAAAAGAAGGAGCATACACTGGAAACAATGGTACTAAAAAAAAGCAAAAGCACACAGTTCTTCCATCCTAATAAGGGCTCAAGAATTCTTCCTACCAGCCAAAAACCAATCAAGTTGATGCAAAGATGAAAGATGCCTTGATGGATAAATGGAGCTGTTACTAGGCGCCATAATTGCCCTTCCAAAACGGCGGCCCTTTGATTTGCACCCCATTCATATAAAGCAATTGGGTCTGGATTCAGGGCATCAACCCCTGAAACAAACATGGCAATAAACAAAATGATTTCAGATACCACGATTAGCGGCACAAACCAAAAATGTGTGCTCGGACTTAAATTTAACCGTAGCTTTCTCTGTTCCGGACGAATTCTAGCAGCCATCATTGAGCAAGTAATTCTTTCGCATTGGCCAAGGCTGAATCAGAAAGTTTATCGCCACTAAGCATACGCGCCAATTCATTTATTCGTTCCTGCTGTGAGAGTGGGCGCATATAGGTTTGGCTTTGTCCGTCTTTCACTTCCTTATACACCAAATAATGACCATCTCCCATCCCCGCAATTTGAGGCAGGTGGGTGATGCTGATTACCTGATGTCCTTGTGCCATATTCTTCATCATCCGCCCTACCTTGGCTGCCACCTCACCAGAAATTCCTGTATCAATCTCATCAAAAATCAAGGTAGGCAATGATTTAGAGGTGGCCAAAATTGATTTGAAGCAAAGCATTACCCGCGACAATTCTCCTCCCGAAGCTACTTTATTCAGTGCTTGAAGTGGCGATCCTGGGTTGGAGCTGAAAAGCATATTTACCTGATCAGGACCATCGTCTGTGCCTTGTTCTAAGGCTTCGATACGCATCTCCACTTGAGAATGCGGCATACCGGCTTCGGTCAATAAACTTTTAAGCTTGCTCAATAATCCTGGCAATGCTTTATCTCGGGCAGCACGGAGTTCAGTGGCTGCTCGATGAAGTTGTTGTTCGGCCTCTTTGCAAACACGCTCCAATTCAGACTTATCCTGTTCCAGCGACTCCACGCGCGCCGTTTTATCTTCTAGGTCATTGCGCTTCTCTATCAACTCCTCACTCGAGGCACAATGATGTTTCTTTTGCAAGTTAAAGAGCAAACTTTGCCTATCGTTGATTTGCTCTAAGCGGGTACCATCGGCCTGGGTGGTGTCCGAAATTTTCTCTAACTCCCCAGCCAAATCATCCAATTCTATATTCACCGACTTAAGGCGATCGAGCAAGTCGGAGAAACGCGCATCATACACAGCCTGACTGCGCAGGGTATTTTCAATATCTTTAAGTTGTTGAAAAGCCGATTGCTCTCCATTGCGGATTCCCTCTGCGCCTTCAAAGGCCGTTTTGGCAATCTCTGAAGCATGTTCAAGCAATTGCTGCTCTTCTTCCAAAAGGCTTTCTTCACCCACCTTTAGATGAGCATCCTGCAATTCAGTGAGTTGAAAGGATAGAAAATCATATTCAGCCTTCCATGCCGACTCCTGCGTAACGAATTCATTCCATTGTTTTTGGAGGCGTTTGTTCTGGTGCAAGGCCTCACGATAAGCCCGCAAGAGCGACTCATTCCCAGCAAAGCTATCCAGCAATTGGATTTGATAGCGTCTATCCTTTAAGGAAAGGGTTTCATGCTGCGAATGGATATCAACCAAAGCTTCCCCTAAATCTTTAAGTTGGTTTAAGCTCACTGGCGTATCATTTATAAAAGCCCGTGATTTTCCTTGTATGGATATTTCACGGCGCAGTATACAATTCACCTCATAATCCAGGTCCTGTTCTTCAAAAAAGCGTTCAAGTTTATGTTTACTGATATCAAATAGGGCCTCAACCACACATTTAGCATCCTTCCCCTCAACAACATTACTTTCTGCACGCTCGCCTAAAACCAAGCCGAGTGCCCCCAGGATAATGGACTTCCCAGCACCCGTTTCACCGGTTATGATGAGCAATCCTTTATCGAACGACAAATTCAGTTCGCGAATCAGGGCATAATTTTTAACACTCAGTGATTTCAGCACAGTCCAAAAATACGTGAAGGAAAGAAAAGAGAAAGCATTTTACCCAGTTTTAATCTGCTGCCATTTTGTAGTATTGGCAGGATCAATCTGAGTCAGCATCTCAATGATTTTATTCTTGTCGCTAGTTAATGCAGTTGAGTAGATGGCTACCAACTCATTCGACTTAGAGTTAAAGAAGACCTTAAGCCACATTGAGTTTGGCTGAAGCTGTGCCACTTTTTGAATTTCTTTAAGGGCGTTCGTTACTTCATCGCGCGCCGTCTCTATATCTTTGCTCATAAAGTCTAAGCCCTTACGATGATAAAGGAACATGGCTTGCCGCATTTCACGGAAACGATCATTGGTTAGGTTATCAATTAAGTAATACCTGTTCTTATTGCTCGCACCATCTTGTGCATTCCAACCGGGTTGCCCAGCACTTTGAGCTGCAATTAATACGTTATTTGCCATTGCAAAATAAGGAGAGCCACCCATTGGAGAGTACGTATCTAAGGTCATTCCCAACACCACTTCAATATAAAAGCCCAATACGGAAGTGAAATTATCACTAAAGGTTTGGTCATTAAAGTTCATCTGCTGGAAGTTCACATAGGTGAATTGAAAATCATTGTCCTCATGATTCAATACCACCGTATGATAAGTACTACCATAAACCGGACGTGCAGCATTGATGAGCAATGACGCGCCGAAAGTGGCGTTATTATCGAACTTATTGATGTTCAATACCAGATTCAAGTCAATACGTTCATTGGGATTGATTTTAAAATCAGCCCACTTTTTATTATTGATGAATTCAAGGATGGAGGTTTCCATATTCTTGAATACCTGAATATTTTGAGTGGTAATTTGAGAATGGTTGACTGTTACCCGCGCATTAAAATCCTGAGCTGAAGCCCACGATGACCAGAATATAAATAGAAGTACTGCTATCTTACGCATTCGTCAATTCTAAAATTTTTGCGACAATATCCTTTGCAACTTCGTCTTTATTCTTCAATGGAAACGCGTTCGCCTTATTTTTCTTGTCGATGATGGTGATTTTATTTTGATCACTGCTAAAGCCAGCACCTTTGTCGTTCATGCTATTTAAAACGATGAAGTCAAGGTTCTTATTCTTCAGCTTTTCCTTGGCATTCTTCAATTCGTTCTCTGTTTCAAGGGCAAAGCCAACCAAAATTTGGTTCTTCGGCTTCTTGGCTCCAAGTTCTTTGAGTATGTCGGTGGTTTTGGTAAGGCGCAGTAGGAATAAAACATCCTTCTTTTTAATTTTCTGCTGGGCGATATTCTCGGGTCGGTAATCTGCCACTGCTGCCGACATCACTACGATATCTTGGCTGGGAGCTAATTCCGTGCAGCTGCTCAACATATCTGCCGCAGAAATAATATTCACACGATGGATGGATGAATTTTTTGTTTTCAAGTGGGTAGGACCTGATACCAGGGTTACCTCAGCACCTTGTTCGGCCAATGCTTCAGCAATAGCAAAACCCATTTTCCCTGATGAGTAATTCCCAATAAAACGAACTGGGTCTAGGTTCTCATAGGTTGGACCAGCTGTTACCAAAGCTTTCTTTCCGTGAAGTTGAAGGGATTGACTGAAATGAACTTTCAACTTATCAAGAATATGCTCTGGTTCTGCCATACGTCCTTGGCCTTCTAAACCACTTGCTAATTCCCCAATCTCTGGTTCGATAAGCATATTGCCGTATTCGCGCAGTTGTTTAATCGTATTTTGTGTGGATGGATGTGCCCACATATCTAAGTCCATAGCTGGCGCAAACCAAACAGGACAGCGTGCTGAAAGATAACATGCCAAAAGCAAGTTATCACTCATGCCTACTGCCATTTTTGACAGGGTTGCACCGGTTGCAGGAGCTATGATAAAGAGGTCGGCCCAAAGACCAAGTTCTACATGATTATTCCAAGTTCCATCATTGGCGGTAAAAAAATCGCTTAATGCGGGGTTCTTAGAAAGGGTGGCCAAGGTCAAAGGGGAGATAAATTCTTTGGCAGAGGGGGTCATCACAACCTTCACCTCCGCTCCTTCTTTGACCAAGAACCGAATAAGAAGTGCTGATTTATAAGCGGCAATGCTACCACTTACTCCCAGCAATATCTTCTTATTTCTCAGCATTCTCCTTCGCAGGATTTCTGAAATAAACTTTTCCGTCGAGGAATTCTTGGGTAGCGATCAAGGTTGCTTTTGGCAATCTTTCGTAGAAAGAAGCAATTTCAATTTGCTCTCTATTTTCAAATACCTCTTCTAAATTATCGTTGTCGGTAGCGAACTCAGCCAATTTTGAGTGAAGTTCTTCTTTCATTTGCACGCTAATTTGGTTGGCGCGTTTTGAAATGATTGCCAAGCTTTCGTACAAGTTTTCAGTTCCAATTTCCAATTTCGGAAGGTCTCTCGGTACAGTAGTGTCCGGAATGTTCTGTGAGTTAGTTATGAAGTTTCCCATGGGTTTCTTAATTAAGTGCCTTCTCGGCTTTCTTTTTGAATTTCTTTACCTGATTTGTATAGCTGTTTGTTTCTCCAAACTCCGCTAAAAAAGCGTTTGCTTCGTCAAGCGACTTTTGGAAATAGCTCCTGTCTCTTTTATTCTTGCCCGCTTTATAATAAGAGCGGACCACCAAATATTGAATTTGGTCATTATTCTCAACGCCTTCCTTATTTCTTTGGGCTTTGAATGCCTCAGCGGCCAACGCATATTGACCGCGGTCTAAGTGTGCATACCCCCCTTGAAGGGCCGCTTTATTGAGTGCGATAACAGACCGAACATAGTATTCCCTTACCACCGGATAATATATATTCGACTTCGTGTAGCGGCGTTCGAAATCTTCCATCATTGGTTTCACATCCCTGTAGCGTTCCGCTTTCTTGGAATCAACACTATTGTCAGCCAACAAAAACTGACATTTAACCAAAGTAGATTCTACCTCATCTTTATTTTCCAGTTCCGGATAATCCTTCATGGTATTATTAAATGCCAAGATTGCTGCTTGATAATCTTGCATCTTCAAATACAACCTAGCCGACGCCAACGATTTTTTGCGCAATCGTCCACGGAGCTCATCTAAATACTTATTGCAATCCGCAACCCGCGGACTCATTGGATAGATATTGATGAACAGCTGAATATTATCCATTGCCATGCGGGTTACGCTAGGATCTAGAAAATACGGATAGGATTCCAAATAATCACAGTAAACGTGCATGTACAGGGCTTCCTCCGCTTTCTCACTGGTAGGAAACGACTCATAGAAATTTTTAAAGTGATAGCTCGCCGTGATCAATTCCTGATTTGCATACTTGCAATAGGAATAATAGAAATAGATCTCTTGGAAGCGTTCGTCTCCTTTAAAAGCAACAAGCAATTCATCAAATAATTGTCCTGCTTTTGAATAGTCCTTCTTCTTATAGTACGCGATAGCCGCGGTGTATTTCTTCTCTAAATCAGGACTTTTCAGCAATTTAGTATAAGAGCTGCAAGCACCAATCCCGAGAGAAAGTACCAGAAGAATGGAAATAAGCGAAAGTTTACTGCGCATTAGCCCGCAAAAATACATTTTAATTTGTTCAAATACATGAAATACTAAGGTAAAGAACTTGCCTTCTTTGAAACGGAGCAAGGACAAAAAGGTTACATCTTCTGTATAAAAGTTTAACGAGCAACAGAATTGTCACTTCAATGTCAAATTACATCCTTACACGAATAAATCATAAGAAACATGAGTTAGATTAGCTAAATTGTGTTCGTAGAATGTTTACTTTGTGCCAAAGTCTAAAACATGATAGATCTTTTCGATAAGTTACCTACACGTCCGGGTCCATTAGGTATGCATGCTGATGCGTCACACGGATATTATATGTTCCCGAAATTAGAAGGGGAAATCTCCAACCGCATGAATTTCCGTGGTAAAAGCAAGCTTGTTTGGAGCTTGAACAATTACCTCGGACTAGCGAATCATCCAGAAGTGCGCAAAGCTGATGCGGAAGGCGCTAAAGAATACGGATTGGCCCTTCCAATGGGTGCGAGAATGATGTCGGGCAATAGCGACATGCATGAGAAACTAGAAGCACAACTTGCCAAATTTGTTGGAAAAGAGGATGCCGTTCTAGTGAATTATGGCTATCAAGGAATGGTTTCGGCCATTGACTGCTTGGTGGATCGCCACGATATCATTGTGTATGATGCCGAATCACATGCTTGTATTGTTGACGGCGTTCGTTTGCATATGGGAAAACGTTTTGTTTATGCGCATAACGATATCGGCAGTCTCGAGACCCAGTTAAAACGTGCCACTAAAATGGCCCAAGAAACTGGAGGAGCTATTTTGGTGATTACCGAAGGTGTTTTTGGCATGTCGGGTGCTGAAGGAAAACTCAAAGAAATTGTCGCGCTGAAAAAACACTATAACTTCCGTCTTTTTGTTGATGATGCACACGGATTTGGCACCATGGGTGCTACAGGTTCAGGCACACATGAAGAGCAAGGCGTTGTTGATCAAATCGACATTTACTTTGGAACCTTTGCTAAATCCATGGCAATGATTGGAGGCTTTATCGCATCCAATAAAATGGTAACAAAACACCTTCGCTATAATATGCGTTCTCAGATCTTCGCTAAATCAATGCCAATGCCATTGGTTGTGGGAGCTATGAAACGACTCGAATTACTACAAAATAACCCTGAGCTAAAGGATAATCTTTGGAAAATCGTAAGAGCCCTTCAAGGCGGTTTACGTGATGCAGGATTCAATATTGGTACAACGACTACACCCGTTACGCCGGTAATATTGAATGGCACCATTCCAGAGGCTACCGCTTTGACTCAGGATCTTCGTGAGAACTACGATATATTCTGCTCCATAGTCGTGTATCCTGTGATACCGAAAGGAATTATTTTACTTCGTCTTATCCCAACAGCCGTTCATACTATCAGCGACGTTAACGAAACCATCGTTGCGTTTAAGGAAGTAAAAACTAAGTTGGATAATGGCGACTATAAAGTAGAGCGTATCGTGGCGATGAATTAATCATGCCATGAAAAAGCACATACAGCTTTTGCTGAGGGAACATTTTTCCTTTTCAGCGAAAGAAAAGAGAGGGATGCTGGTTTTGGCCAGCATCCTTTTTTGTTTAGTGGGGGTACGTCTAGCACTACCCTCCATCCTGCCCAGCGCATCGATCCAGATTAATCCGGATCAATGGGCCGAAGAAGTACGTCTGCTGGAGACCACTACTACTCAAACAGGTTTACCAAGCCAAATATCCAAACACTACGGCGGTTTTTATTTTGACCCCAATACCATCAGCGAATCGGAAATAATCCGTTTGGGATTCAGTGAGAAGCAGGCCAAAAGCTGGATAAACTACAGAAAGGCAGGTGCTACCTTCTCAACTGCCAAGTCACTGCAGAAACTATTCTTTATTGATCAAATCAAGTACGATGAACTTGAACCATGGATTCGCATGGAGAAGAGCATCCTACCCCAAGAAGAAAAAGCAACCCAATCAGTCCATACAAGAGCATCTAAGCAAGCTATATCGATTAATACATGTGATTCTACTGAACTTGTTTCTATTCGTGGAATTGGCGCTTATACAGCCTCCAAGGTTATACAATACCGCACATGGCTGGGTGGCTTTACTGATACGAGTCAATACCGCGAAATTCACGGATTACGTGAAGCACAAATTCAAACGCTCCAAGCCCATTGTCAATTAGACCCGGGCAAGCTTCTTTTCATCTTCATCAACCAAGCCACTGAAGAAGAACTCATTAAGCATCCGTATATCCGTTACAAAGCCAAGGTTATTATTCGTTACCGCACCCAACATGGATCATTCAAACAAGCCGAAGACCTTCTTGCAACTGGAGTTATTGATGAGCCCTTGCTGGAGAAAATTAGGCCCTATCTGAAATTTGAATAAAGACATCTACATGTTAATTATGCACTTGGGGTTTAACTCTAAGTTCAATGCTTCAAATAAAAAGGGGTTATGGGTTAGAGAAGGGGAGCTGAGGAGAAAGGACTGTAGCTCGAAGTGACCGCTGGAGAACTCGAAATCTACGAACACCAAACATGCAGTGCGAGCAACAGTGCGAGTGCGGAGGGAAGAAAAGCTTCAAATAAAAAGGGGTTATGGGTTAGAGATAAGTTGCCTTGGATACAACTGTTTCAGTTTGTCTGAATTCTATTTCCAGCCTACCTCAGCAAATGAATAATCCCGTTATCCTTTTCCGTTATTAGTTCCGTTCCTCTGTAGCCTGAATATTCTATCATATAAAAGTAAACATCCTGACTGCAAGGCTGACCTTGAAAGCTGCCATCCCAATGCACTTCTGTATCGCTGCTTTCAAATACCTGCTGGCCCCAGCGGTTGTATATGCGGATATGATATTCCAGTGCAAACTCAACCACAGGACGAAATACAGCATTTAGCGTATCCCGATTGCCGGGACTAAAGGCATTGGGAATAAAAACCATCACATCACAACTTTCATTGATTCTGTAATTCAACTCGTGAAGACAGGAGTTCGCGTCAGTAAGCCTTAAATTATATCTTCCTGCTTTATAAACATTGATAGCAGGTCCTCCCGTTCCTCCTGGCTCCCATAAATAGGAGGTGTAGAGGTCCTCAACCTCCAGTGTAATGTACTTGCCTTCCGCCAAACAATCTGTACTGTCGAATGCTTGCTCATTTATTTTCGAATCCCTTACTGTAAAATTAACTCCCGTATCGCAATACCCCGTTCCGAAAGCCTTCAAATGGTAATCACCTTCTACTTCAATCCGAAAATTTGCAGGGATCGACTCTTGGTTCAATAGATAACTGATTCCACTTGGCAATTGAAGTGACAGGGTGCTATCAATACATTTTATGATTTGAGCATCAATTTGTAAGCCTTGAATTCTTTGCCTGATATCAATATTCACGGTATCAACTATTTCTCCAGAAGAAAAAAGGTAGAACGTCATGGAACTGTCTGGCACAAAATTTAAATCTGTTGAAAGGGAAAAGGTATCGCTGCCGTTGCTCCTTGTTGACCAGTAAAAGGGAAGACTAATTTCTACTTGTAAGGAAACGCTATCGCCTTCGCACCAAGGGCCGTTATTTGTTAAGCGACCAATTGATGTCACAGAAACATCATCAACAAAAACACCTAACCAAGGCACCGCGCTGTTAACTGTATCCCATTCCGAGAAGACATTTTTAAAACTTCCAATAGTCAACCACATCTCGCCACCAAGTGCTTTAAAATATCCAGAAATTTCCACCCACCCAGAAGTATCTCTTATAATTCCTTTTTCGCTTCTTACCTGAGGCACTAATTCTGGACAAAATAAATTTTGACAAGGGTCAATCGTTGGGTCAGGGTCATATCTTCTGGGAGGATCAACACTCAGATAAGCTCCAAAATCTGAAATAAAAAAGCCAGAACAATCATGAATATTTATATGATAACTAACTTTATAAATAGTTCCTTTCGACAGTGAATCCAACAAAGGAACTTGAAGGTATTCTCTGTGCAAATATGCATTGCTCGCAATATAGAACATAGCATGATTCTCCCCAGTTATGGATTTTTGATACCCAAAGCACTTTAAAGAGGAATCAAAAAGATTGGTTCTCAAATAGTGACTCGGAAGTGAATTGAATCCGTATAGTGAACATGAAGAAAATATATCTGGGCTTCCATCCGTCGGCGCTATCCAAGGAGGACAATATTCATTAAAAGACTTGTATAATGGCAATGGGCCTTCAGGACAATTTATAATATCCTCAAAACTAGGGTTAGGTACCAGATTTTGACTCGCCACAAAAGAGGGAAGTAAAAGAAGTAGAAATATACCAAACCCTTTTTGCATTCTTTTCTTTAGAATAAGCACAGGAAAAGGAATAAGCCCTTTTCCTGTGCAATCTATCATTTATTTCTTCAAGGAAACTACTCGTTCAGTTAAACGGCGCTTGCCAGCATTAAGTGTAACGAGGTACATTCCATTTTCCAGATTCTGGGAAGGAAAAGTAACAGTGTACTTTCCCAGGCTGTGAAATTTTGGAGCGAGTATTTCTGCTACCAACTTACCCTGCATATCATACAATTCGACGCTAAGTTCTTCGGATGAAAAAATTTCATAGGCAACTACCAAACTGTTACCAAAAGGATTAGGGTAAACATTTACCTTTAAAGAGTCTATAGTTGGATTATTCGTTGAGGTTGGAACAAACATGTCTTCTCCTTCATAATACGGAGCATCGTACACAAGTGCCCTTACAATAACATCACTACCATAAGATTCCAATGAGTCGTAATACTGCCTCAATGTCCAATCCATTAATAGGCTAGAGTCGTAGAGCTCATTGTTTTCCATAGGGTATTCAAACTTCAGTCCAAATGAATACACTTCTTCTGCTGGCAACTGAAGTCCGAGCAGCGATACATTTAAAGAGGTGACTTGGATTAAACCATTCTCAATGATAGTAAAACCCGTTCCTGCAAATGACGACTGCGACCAAACATTCCACAAATCATCGTCCATCCCTAAGTACAAAATTCCCCCGCTGCTGTTAAATGTGGTGAACAAAGTTGGGTCGCCATTTAATGTCAAATGGAGACCAGCAGTTTGAGTGCTTCCTCTGGCATTATTTACCATAACAGTTGCCCAGCCATAATCTCGGGTATCATTTACGGGGTTTATCACCATAAATCCTGAATTATTAACCAGCAAAGTATTTAATGTAACAACATTATTATTCATGCGAACATATTCCTCAATGAGCATATTTCCCGAAGATGGTTCATGTGAAATTGGGTCATTAACAGCGCTTAAACTGGCCAAAAGGCAGATTATCGGATGATTTCCTTGTCCAGGAGTACTCATTTGTCCATTCGCGGAACCATACCAGGCAGGGTTAGGAGGAAACCAACCTTGCCCTGTTGAAAAACTAGTTACTATTGGGTAGGTTGCTCCGGAAAGAATCGAAGGAATTACTAATCCATTTGTAAGTTTTGTTTTATTGTAATCTAGGTTGGTTGGGTTTTGAATGGTTATTTCAGCCCCAGCAGCGACTGTCGCTGGAGGATTAGTCTGTGAACTTGCATCCACAACAAAATTGAGGGGATCGTTATAGTTCCAATGTAGTGGCCATAATTCATCTGTGCGGGCTCTAGTCCAATAGAAACGGAGTTCAGAGCTTGGAGATGCATCACAGCCTCGGTTACGAATTTGCGCATACATGCGATTTTCATTTCCCGATACTGTCACCATATCTGGGTTATCATGACTTGTATTGTAAATATTAGTTGATAATTTATTCCAAAGGTCCTTACTTTTGAATACGTTTTTCGTATAATCACTCGGTTCGATGCCCAAATCACCAGGGAAGTCTTCCATAACCAGATCAAAATCTTTGTCATGATATTGGAAATAAAACACACGCTTCTGCCAGCCAGGGTTGACTGCAACTATTACTGTATAGTAATGTCCATCCTCAAAGGACACAATATTGGTACCATCGTCGCAACTGTTCAGGTCAAAACCGTCCCCCTGCATAATATTAAATTCGGTTGAGTTCAGAGTACGTGTAATGAGCGGGCCAATTGAACCGGCGAAATTAACACCCAGCTCTCTAACCCAAACGATGGCGTCATCTCCACAATAGGTACTTCCAACAGGATTTTGCTTTAAATCAACCCCGCCTACACAAGAGTAAATATTCATGGACCCAGTTTTTCCATCTAATGTAAGCGAAGGCTCTTGCCATGCTACCGTAACGCTTTGATTCACGGTATTATCTAGGCTACTAAACTCGTCACCGGAGTCATTAGTAAGAACAGCATAATAAGTTCCGTTACCTTTTAATTGATCACATTTCCCGTCATTTCCAGAACTACCACTTGCAGAAAAAGAAACGCCATATTCAAGCCAGTATTCTGCGGATGAACCTGCACTAATAGTCGCCGATGAGCCCAAATTTTGAACAGCCGCTGCGGTTGGTAAGCAAATGAATACTCCATTCTGATTCTTACCAATACCGGTATCAGGATTTTCTCAGGAAAATCTCGCTTCTGAGCTAAACATTTCACAAAATATGTATAGCAAGTCAAACAAAAAGACGACGAGATTGAGAGGCTAAAAAAGGAATAATAGGTGCGTAGGTGCTAATTCTGCATCAAACACTCATTCTAACCCATTTCGTCCCTACAAGACTATTGGCTTACAAGGTACTAGAGAACCCGTGGAGGACAAAGGGAATTAAGGAATTGCCGATTCATGTTCGCTATTTACTCCCTAGCCAAAGCATATTTGATTCCCAAACTTAAAGAGAATCCATAATGAATGATGTCCTTATCTGGATACCTATCATAATTTAAAATTGAGGTGAAACTATGTTGATACACGAATGCCGTGTTGAGCCAAAAACGGTTCGTAAATTTATAACCCCCACCCAATTCAACCAAACCACCAATATCCATCTTATACACCACCTCCTTATTCCAGAAGGTCATTTCCGGAATATCATTGCCATTAAAATCAAATTTAGGATGTACGTCATAAGCCTCTACCAATACAGATGGTGTGAGGCCAATATTGGCATATACCAAATAATTCTTTCCATAATTAAACCCAATTTTTAAAGGTACCGTGATGAAGTCGCGGTGTACTTTATAACTAAAGATGAGATCATTTGGTTCGCCGGTGTATGCCGGAGATAATATAAAATCCCAAGAATACCCTCGCTGATTGTATACGATACCAGTGCCTAAAGAAAAATTATTTCTGAATTGGTAATCATACGTTAAACCACTAACTAAACCTGTTCTATAATGGGTCTTATCCTTCGGGTAATTTGTATGCATGGCATTCGTATAGCTTACTCCGCTATGTATACCAACAAAGTGATTTTGACCATTCACTGTAAAGGACGCAAATGCGAGAAAAAGAAGCAAAAAACTTTTCATCATAGAAATTCAAAATTGAGCAGAACACGGACAATTTCAGAGAATATCGATTACCCCAACTTTCATTTCAAACGTTGAAATCCCAATTATAGTGTGCCTCTCACCAATGTAACACCAAATTTCTTCTAGTATTCATCCAGCGGTAGTTGAGAGCCACCCGTCATTTTAATGAAAAAAACCTGAAACTTTCGCCCCAGGTTTTATAATTTAATAGTAAGCAGTATTCAGCAAAAACTGAACACTAAAAACTCAGTTTAGTCTTTTTTCTCTTCTTCGTTAGTGGTTTCTTCAGCGGTAGGAGTTTCCTCTACTACCTCTGCTTCAGCAATTACTTCAGGAGCTTTCACTTCTTCTACCACTTCAGCTTCCGCAATAGGAGCATCCGCTTTAGGTTTAGCAGCAGCAGCAGCACCTGAACCACGACGACTTCTGCGGGTTTTCGTAGCACCTGGTTTTTTCTCGCCTTTCGCTGCCAACATCAATTCGTTATAGTCCACCAATTCGATGATTGCCATTTCAGCATTGTCACCATACCGGTTAACCAATTTCAAGATGCGGGTATACCCACCTGGGCGGTTAGCCACTTTTTCGGCCACTTCACCAAATAAAAGGGTTACAGCTTCTTTATGCGCCAAATAGCTAAATACGGTACGACGGTTATGTGTCGTATTGTCTTTTGCTTTTGTAATCATTGGCTCTATATATTTTCTCAATGCTTTCGCTTTCGCCAAAGTAGTGGTGATCCTTTTGTGCAGGATCAATGAAGAAGCCATATTTGAAAGCATCGCTTTTCTGTGTGAAGCGGTTCTTCCGAGGTGATTAAATTTCTTTCCGTGTCTCATTTCAATAAATTCCTAAATGTAGCCTTCTTAATCTTCGTCTAAATTGTACTTAGCGACATCCATTCCGAAGGTCAATCCTTTTTCACGTACCAATTCTTCCAATTCAGTCAACGATTTTTTACCGAAGTTTCTAAATTTCAAAAGGTCTGCGATATCGTAGCTTACAAGTTCACCAAGAGCTTTAATCTCAGCAGCTTTCAAGCAATTGTATGCACGTACAGAGAGATCGAGGTCTGCCAATGAAGTTTTGAGCAATTTGCGCATATGCAACATATTCTCATCTACTTCAGCTGGAGCTGATTTCACTTGGTTATCCAAGGTGATTTTCTCATCTGAGAACAACATAAAATGTTGAATCAAGATACGGGCTGCCTCTTTCAAAGCATCTTCAGGATGGATAGATCCATCTGTAGCTACTTCCAATAGAAGTTTCTCGTAATCCGTTTTTTGCTCAACACGGTAGTTCTCTACGTGGTATTTAACATTTTTGATTGGTGTATAGATAGAGTCAATTGGAATAACACCAATAACTGAATCTTTCACCTTATTCTCTTCTGCAGGAACGTATCCTCTGCCCTTATTGATTGTCAATTCAATTTCGAAATTGACAAATGGTTCCATGTTACAGATAACCAAATCAGGGTTTAGAACTTCAAAAGCAGCGGTGAAGCGAGAGATATCACCAGCGGTGAATTGTTCTCTTCCTTTGATAGAAATGAAGATTTTTTCGTTATCCGCCACTTCGCCTACTTTTCTGAAACGTACCTGTTTCAAGTTAAGTACTAGCTCAACCACATCTTCTACTACCCCTTTGATGGTAGAAAACTCATGTTCCACACCAGGAATTTTGATTGAGGTGATGGCATACCCTTCAAGTGAAGAAAGTAAAATTCTTCTAAGAGCGTTACCAATGGTTACCCCATAACCTTTTTCCAGGGGACGGAATTCAAACTGACCAAAGAAGTCAGTTTCTTTATGCATGATTACCTTATCGGGTTTCTGAAAAGCAAGTATTGCCATGGATTAATCGGATTAAGGAGTGGATTATTTAGAGTAGAGTTCGACGATGAGTTGTTCCTTGATATTCTCAGGGATTTGCTCACGCTCAGGATATCCTACAAAGGTTCCTTTTTGTTCATTTGAATTCCAGTCGAGCCAGTTGAAACGTTTAAGACCTTTTGAAAGTGAATCAGCGATTACTTCCAAAGATTTTGACTTTTCACGGATTTCAACAATATCACCTGGACGCAATTCGTAAGAAGGGATATTCACTACACCACCATTAACGGTGATATGTCTGTGACTAACCAACTGACGAGCACCGTCACGTGTAGGAGCAATTCCTAAACGGAATACGGTATTGTCTAAGCGAGACTCAAGCAAACGGAGTAAGTTTTCACCTGTAACTCCACTTTTACGTGCCGCTTTTTTGAAGGTGTTTCGGAATTGTTTTTCCAACACACCATAGGTGTACTTTGCCTTTTGCTTTTCCATCAACTGAATAGCGTATTCAGATTGTTTCTTTCTCTTACGAGTTTGTCCGTGTTGTCCCGGAGCATAATTCTTCTTATCGAGAGCCTTGTCAGGTCCAAAGATTGGTTCTTTGAATCTACGCGCAATTTTCGATTTGGGGCCAGTATATCTTGCCATTTCTTCTTATTCTGAAAGCCTTAAATTCTTCTTCTTTTAGACGGTCTACATCCATTATGCGGCAATGGAGTGATATCTTTAATAGACATTACTTCTAAACCAATGGTTTGCAGGTTACGGATTGCAGACTCACGTCCTGATCCTGGTCCTTTTACAAATACGTCAACTTTTCTTAAGCCAAGATCGTAAGCAACTTTGCCACAATCATGTGCTGCAGTTTGTGCTGCGTATGGAGTGTTTTTCTTGGATCCTCTGAATCCCATTTTACCAGCAGATGACCAGGAAATTACCTGACCAACTTGATTGGTAACGGAGATGATGATATTGTTAAAAGTCGCTTGGATATGTACTTGTCCTAGCGCCTCAATATTCACTACTCTTTTTTTGTTAGATTTCTTTGCTGTAGCCATTATCAATTCAGGTTATTTCGTAGCTTTTTTCTTACCTGCTACAGTTTTTCTCTTTCCTTTACGAGTACGCGCATTTGTGCTTGTACGTTGACCCCTTACCGGAAGACCTCTTCTGTGTCTGAGTCCACGGTAACATCCAATATCCAAAAGACGTTTGATGTTAAGTTGTGTTTCAGAACGAAGCTCACCTTCTACACGGATGTTTTCCGTGATGAAGTTACGGATGGCAGTTTGCTCATCATCATTCCATTCTTGAACCTTTCTATTGTGGTCAATGCCACAAGTAGTCAATATGCGAGCAGCATTCGAAGGACCTATACCAAATATGTAGGTGAGCCCAATTACTCCGCGTTTGTTTTTCGGTAAATCAATACCAGCAATCCTTGCCATATTTATCTCTTAACCTTGTCTTTGTTTAAATTTCGGATTCTTTTTGTTGATTACGTACAACTTGCCATGACGGCGTACGATTTTACAATCAACGGATCTTTTCTTTATGGATGGTCTAACTTTCATCGCCTTGCCTTATTTATATCTGTATGTAATCCTACCTCTAGTCAAATCGTAAGGTGACATCTCCACAGCTACTCTATCTCCCGGTAAGATTTTGATGTAGTGCATTCTCATTTTTCCTGAAATCGTTGCGATGATTTCATGACCGTTCTCGAGTACTACTCGGAACATGGCATTCGAAAGCGCCTCTGTAATCGTACCGTCTTGTTTAATGCTGGGTTGTTTTGCCACTCGTTGTGATATTGATTTTGGGGTTGCGAAATTACTATTTTAGTTTATTATTAACAAATTATATTACTGCTCCTGATCCTGCAGGAACTCTTCCTTTGATTTTAGCGCCTCCTTGAAGCAGTCCATCATACTGTCTCATCAACAGGTGACTTTCTATTTGCTGTAAGGTATCGAGCACCACCCCAACCATGATAAGCAATGAGGTACCTCCGTAGAACTGTGCAAATTCATTATTAATACTGAACAGCATAGCGAAAGAAGGAATAATTGCTACCAATGCCAAGAAGAATGATCCTGGAAGGGTAATACGAGATAAGATATTATCAATGAATTCAGCAGTTTGTTTTCCTGGTTTAATTCCTGGCACAAATCCACCGTTTCTTTTCAGCTCTTCGGCAATCTGATTTGGCGAATAAGTAATCGCCGTATAGAAATACGTGAAGAGTATAATTAAAACAGCTGTTGTAAGGGTATATGCCAAGGAAGTTGGATTCATGAAGCTCTCTACAATTCCTGCAGCGGTCGTGCTCGACTCTGGAAGAAATTGACCTATAGTTCCTGGAATAAAAAGCAATGCCTGAGCGAAGATGATTGGCATTACACCAGCTGCATTCACTTTCATTGGCAAATAACTTCTTGCTCCACTCGTCATTCTATTTCCAACCACACGTTTCGCATACTGCACCGGAATTTTCCGAGTACCTTGAACGAGTGCAATTACTGCCAGTATAACAGCGAGCCAGGCTACAATTTCCAAGAGGAATACAACCAAACCACCCCCTGCGTCACCTAAGCGGTAATCAAATTCAGCGGCAAGTCCATAAGGTAAACGAGCAACAATTCCCACCATGATGATGAGAGAGATACCATTACCTAATCCCTTGTCGGTGATGCGTTCGCCCAACCACATGGTAAACATAGTTCCGGCAATCAAGATAATTACGGCACTTGTCATAAAGCCAAATCCATCATTAAAGATAGCCGCTCCAGACTCATTACGTAAGTTGATAATATAACCAATTCCTTGAACGAGGGTGATCAAAATGGTCAATACCCGCGTGATTTGATTCATCTTACGGCGACCATCTTCTCCCTCTTTTTGCATCTTTTGGAAGGCAGGAACTGCAACCGTTAATAATTGAATAACGATAGAGGCAGAGATATAAGGCATGATACCGAGTGCAAAGATTGAGGCCCTTGAAAAGGCTCCACCTGCAAACATGTTAATCAGACCAAAAATTCCCTGGCTTCCTTGACTTTGAAGTTGCTCTAGCATATTCGGATCAATGCCTGGGAGTACCACAAAGGTTCCCAAGCGGTAGATCATAAGAAGCATTACCGTATTTACAATACGGGTTCTGAGATCTTCAATCTTCCAGATATTACTGAGGGTTTGGAACAGTTTTTTCATTTTAGATGGCTTCGGCGGTTCCTCCTACCTTCTCAATCGCTTCTTTAGCAGTAGCGGTGAAAGCATGAACCTTGATGTTAACTTTGGATTTCAATTCACCACGACCTAAGATTTTCACTTTGTCGGATTTTTTAATCACCTTGTTTGCGTGTAAAGTAGCGATATCGACAGTTTCCATTTTATAGGTATCGATAAGCTCTTGCAATTTGTCAAGATTGATCCCGATGTATTCCACACGGAATGGATTTTTGAATCCACCTTTAGGAACACGACGTTGAAGAGGCATTTGACCTCCTTCAAAACCCGCTTTCGCAGAATATCCAGATCTTGATTGAGCTCCATTATGACCACGTGTGGATGTACCACCACGGCCGGAACCTTGACCACGACCAACTCTTTTATTTTTTCTAACGGAACCTTTTGCAGGTTTCAGATTACTCAGATTCATACCTTAGATATTTTCAACTTTAACCAGGTGATTCACTTTATTGATCATACCTAAAATTTGCGGAGTGGCTTCATGCTCCACCGTATGATTCATTTTTTTCAAGCCCAGCGATTCCATTGTTGCCTTTTGTCTAACAGTCCGGTCAATGGTGCTTTTTACCTGTGTTACTTTAATTCTCGCCATCACCTTATCCATTAAAAACTTTACTCAACTTAACTCCTCTATGCTCCGCAACAGTCCAAGCATCACGCATGCTTACAAGAGCATCGATTGTTGCTTTTACCACATTATGCGGGTTAGAAGAACCTTTAGATTTTGCCAATACGTCATGAACACCTGCTGATTCAAGAACCGCACGCATCGCACCACCGGCAATTACACCGGTACCATGAGAAGCTGGTTTCAAGAACACACGGCCACCACCGAATTTACCATATTGTTCGTGAGGAACAGTACCGTTAATAATTGGTACTTTTATGAGGTTTTTCTTTGCATCTTCGATTCCTTTTGAAATCGCGTCGATTACTTCACCGGCTTTACCCAATCCATATCCTACGATGCCATTACCGTCTCCTACCACTACGATAGCGGAGAAGCTGAAGGTACGACCTCCTTTAGTAACTTTCGCTACCCTTTGTATACCTACCACGCGCTCTTTGAGCTCGAGGTCGCTTTGTTTTACTCTTTTTACGTTTGCAGTTGCCATTGTAGTTCGCTTAGAAAATTAATCCTCCATCTCTTGCACCTTCGGCAAGATTCTTAACACGTCCGTGATACAAGTAGCCATTGCGGTCGAAAACCGCTTTGGTGATTCCAGCTTGGGTTGCTTTTGCAGCAAGCTCTTGTCCCACTTTGAATGACTTATCAACTTTGGAGCCATCTGCCTTATCGATTGCTTCGAGTCGGCTATTTGCAGCTATCAAGGTACGACCACTAAGGTCGTCGATCAGCTGAGCATATATCTGCTTATTGCTGCGGAAAACGCTCAAGCGGGGGCAAGTAGCGGTTCCGCTAATTTTGCCTCTAACTCTTGCCTTGATCTTTTTTCTCTTAAATGTTTTATTTCTAATCATGGCCTAATTACTTTTTACCAGCAGATTTACCCGCTTTTCTTCTAATTACCTCTCCTAAGAAACGAATACCTTTTCCTTTGTAAGGCTCAGGTTTTCTGAGTGATCTGATTTTCGCTGCTACTTGGCCAATCAACTGTTTGTCGATACTCTCCAAAGTAATCAAAGGGTTTTTTCCTTTAACGGTTTCAGTCGTTATAGATACCTCTTTTGGAATTTCCATCAAGATACCGTGAGAATAACCTAAGCTCAGATCAAGAATTTGACCTTGGTTGGTAGCTTTAAAACCTACACCAACCAATTCTTGTTGTAGTTTGTAGCCATTGGCAACTCCTTCAATCATATTACTGATCAGTGAACGATACAGACCGTGCATAGCTTTATGACGTTTCTGCTCGGTTGGACGTACCAAGGTTAATACACCTTCTTCGATAGTCAATTTAAGGTCGCTATCCACTTTTTGTGTCAAGGTTCCTTTAGGACCTTTAACAGTCACTAAATTGCTCTCGTCGATGCTAATCTCTACCCCTGCTGGGATACTAATCGGGTTTTTTCCTACTCTAGACATTCTTCTTCCTCCTATCGATTAATAAACATAGCATAATACTTCTCCGCCTACGTTCATCTGACGAGCTTCTTTGTCGCTCATCACACCTTTCGACGTAGATACAATGGCAATACCCATTCCGTTGATTACGCGTGGAAGCGTATCGGAACCGGAGTACTGACGTAGACCTGGACGGGAAACTCTTTTGAGGGAACGAATTGCCGGAGTTTTAGTTACCGGGTGATATTTCAAGGCGATTTTAATCACTCCTTGAGGGCCTTCTTCAGCGAATTTATAGCTGAGGATATACCCTTTTTCGAAAAGCACCAAAGTCATAGCCTTCTTCAAGTTAGAAGCAGGAATTTCAACGATACGGTGATTCGCTTTAATCGCATTTCTCAATCGTGTGAGAAAGTCTGCAATTGGATCAGTCATTTGTCTTTTTCTTTAATTCTATTAATACTTCAAATCGATATCCAACAGATTACCAGCTTGCTTTGGTTACTCCCGGGATTTTTCCGTCGAGAGCCATCTGTCTGAACATATTTCGGCAAACACCAAACATACGGATATATCCGCGTGGTTTACCTGTAATTTTACATCTGTTTCTTAGTCTCACCGGAGAGGCATTTCTAGGAAGTGTTTGCAGACCATCATAGTCTCCATCTGCTTTCATTTGTGCTCTCTTTTCAGCAAAACGGGCAACGAGCTTTTCTCTCTTACGTTGCCTAGCTTTCATTGATTCTTTAGCCATGCTTATTTGTTATCTTGGTTTTGAAACGGCACTCCAAATAATTTGAGAAGCTCAAGGCACTCAACGTCATTTTTGGCCGAAGTCACGAAAGTAATATCCATACCGGTAATACGCGGTGTTTTATCGATGTTTATCTCAGGGAAGATAATTTGCTCCGTAACACCCATGGTATAATTACCACGTCCATCGAAACCTTTAATCTTCAATCCTTGGAAGTCACGTACACGTGGCAGGGAAGTAGAAATTAAACGATCTAAAAACTCATACATGCGCTCGCTACGAAGAGTAACTCTTGAACCGATTGGCATGTCTTCACGCAATTTAAAGTTGGAAATTGCAAGACGAGATTTTGTTGGTACGGCCTTTTGACCGGCAATCATGGACATTTCTGCCACGGCATTGTCTACCAATTTTTTATCTGCGGTTGCTGCTCCAACACCTTGATTCAAACAAATCTTGGTGATTTTTGGAACTTCCATTATATTCTTATAATTGAACTTTTCCATCATCGCTTGTTTGATGGAAGTTTCATATTGTTCTCTTAATCTTGGTGTTATCATTTGATTACCTCCCCTGACTTTTTAGAAACACGCGCCAATTTTCCTTCAACACGCTCACGTTTGATTCGGGTAGGATTTCCTTTTCCGTCAACCAACATAAGGTTAGAAACATGGATTGGTGCTTCTTTTTGGATAATTCCACCATTTGGATTTTGAGCATTTGGTTTGGTATGGCGTTTTACCAAATTCAAACCTTCAACTTTTGCTCTTTGTTCTTTTGGGCTAACCGATAATACGCGTCCTTCTTTGCCTTTGTCTTCGCCAGCAATGACCTTCACTTTATCGCCCTTTTTTATGTTCAGCTTCACCTCTTTAAATTTATCGTCTATGATTACAATACTTCGGGAGCCAATGAAACAATTTTCATAAATTGTCTTTCGCGCAACTCTCTAGCCACCGGGCCAAAGATACGTGTTGCTCTTGGCTCGTCGTTAGCGCTTAACAAAACACAGGAGTTATCATCGAAACGGATATAGGATCCATCTTGTCTTCTAACTTCTTTTTTTGTGCGCACCACTACGGCTTTCGCTACCGTTCCTTTTTTAATACCACCTGAAGGCATCGCTTCTTTTACAGTCACGACAATTTTATCTCCAAGAGAGGCATAACGTTTTCCAGAACCTCCGAGAACACGAATGCAAAGAACTTCCTTTGCTCCGCTGTTATCAGCTACTCTGAGTCTTGATTCTTGCTGTACCATCGTTCTCTATCTTATTTAGCTCTTTCAATAATTTCAACAAGTCTCCATCTTTTGCTCTTGCTCAAAGGACGTGTTTCCATCAACTTCACTATGTCGTTGATATTGCATTCGTTCTTTTCGTCATGCGCATAGAATTTGGAGGTCTTCTTTACGAATTTCGGATACTTTGGATGCTTCATTTTGCGCTCCACGGTAACAATAATGGATTTTTCCATTTTATTGCTCACCACCTTTCCGACGATCTCTTTTCTTACGTTTCTTTCCATGATACTTTGTGTCTCAGCCATTCTTCCTCGCATTTAATTCCGTTAGGTAGCGCGCGATTACTTGACGAGACGCTTTTAACGTCATCGGGTTCTCCAGTGGCGACACCGCATGGTTGAATTTCATTTTTGTATAGAGAGTTCTTTCCTCTCTGAGCTTTCCTACGATTTCCTCTGTAGTCAAGGCTTTTATTTCTTGGAATTTCATATTCTTACTCTTCTACGTAATCGTGTTTTACAACAAAGCGTGTGGCTACCGGAAGTTTTTGCGCAGCCAAGCGAAGTGCTTCTTTGGCAATATCTAATGGTACACCTTCAGCCTCAAACATGATGGTTCCTGGTTTTATACAGGCCACCCAATATTCTGGAGCACCTTTACCTTTACCCATACGTACCTCTGCAGGCTTCTTTGTAATTGGTTTGTCCGGAAAAATCCGAATCCAAACTTTACCTTCTCTCTTCATATAACGGGTCAGTGCAATACGCGCTGCCTCGATCTGGCGAGAGGTTATAAAACTGGGCTCCAATGACTTTAGTCCGAATGTACCAAAGCTGATCTGGTGTCCTCTGGTTGCAACGCCTTTGATTCTACCCTTTTGTTGCTTCCTGAATTTTGTTCTTTTAGGCTGTAACATCGCTCAACAATTACTTATTTATCGTTTCTTCTCTTTCTTCTTCTACCTCCGCGATCTGCAGCTGCGCCGCCACCACGAGGTCCTCTTTCTTCTTTCACACCGAAGTTCGGAGACAAGTCTCTCTTGCCATATATTTCACCTTTACAGATCCATACTTTCACTCCGATTTTACCGTATACCGTCAAAGCTTCAACGATTGCATAATCGATATCTGAACGTAGGGTATGCAATGGAGTTCTTCCTTCCTTATAGGTTTCAGAACGTGCCATTTCCGCTCCGTTCAAACGTCCAGAGATCTGGATTTTGATACCGGCAGCTCCCATTCTCATGGTTGCAGCGATAGATTGTTTGATTGCACGTTTGTATGAAACACGCGCTTCAAGCTGGCTCGCGATAGACTCACCTACCAAACGCGCATCTAATTCTGGTCTTTTGATTTCAAAGATGTTAATCTGAACTTCCTTTTTCGTCAGTTTCTTGATTTCTTCTTTGATTTTATCCACTTCAGATCCTTGCTTACCGATAACGATACCTGGACGTGATGTATGGATGGTTAGGATGATCCTTTTAAGAGTACGTTCGATCACGATACGCGCAACACCTCCCTTAGGGATACGTGCGTTGATGTATCTTCTGATTCTATCGTCTTCCACCAGTTTCTCGGCGAAATTTTTACCGCCATACCAGTTGGAATCCCAACCTCTGATGATACCAAGCCTAAAGCCAATCGGATTTACTTTCTGTCCCATATTATTCGTTATTCGCAGCTTGTTTGCTATCTACTACAATTGTTACGTGGTTGGATCTTTTACGGACCCTATGTGCTCTTCCTTGAGGCGCTGGGATGATTCTTTTCAGCATGCGTCCTCCGTCAACAAAAACTGTTTTTACAAACAATTCGTTTTCTTCAGCTCTCAAGCCTTCATTCTTCTGTTCCCAATTGGCAATGGCAGAACGAAGGAGTTTCTCAACGTATCCAGCATACATTTGTTTCTGGCTAAATTTGAGCATACTCATGGCTACATCTACCCTCTTGCCTCTGATTTGATCTGCCACCAAACGCATTTTACGCGGCGACAAAGGGCAATTATTAAGTTTAGCTACTGCTTCCATTTCTTATTTTATTACTTCGTTGGGTGAGTTTTAAACGTTCTTGTAGGAGCGAATTCGCCCAACTTATGTCCCACCATGTTTTCTGTTACGTAAACAGGGATAAACTTATTACCGTTATGAACAGCAAATGTATGTCCAACAAAATCAGGAGAAATCATGGAACGTCTGCTCCAAGTTTTAATCACCGATTTTTTGCCTGATTCGATTACCACAGACACCTTCTTTTCAAGCTTGATGTCGATAAATGGGCCTTTTTTTAATGATCTTGCCATACCTTATTTTTTCCTTCTAACGAGGATATATTTATTCGATGCTTTTTTCTTATCACGGGTTTTGGCACCTTTCGCCAATTTACCTGTGCGAGATCTAGGTTGTCCTCCAGAGGAACGTCCTTCACCACCACCCATTGGGTGATCGACAGGGTTCATAGAAACACCTCGGTTACGTGGTCTTCTTCCCAACCAACGCTTGCGACCTGCTTTACCAGAAATCTCCAAGTTATGTTCTGAGTTAGAAAGTTTTCCCATAGTGGCCATACACGTAGCCAAAATCATACGGGTTTCTCCAGAAGGCATTTTGATAACTGCAAAGCGACCATCGCGGTTAAGCAATTGTGCATAGCTACCAGCACTTCTACAAATTTTTGCTCCTTGTCCAGGATTCAATTCCAAATTATGGATTTCAGAACCCAATGGAATTTCAGAAAGTGGCATGGCGTTTCCTACTTCTGGAACTATTCCAGAACCAGAAAGAACAGTCATTCCTACTTCTAATCCTTTTGGTGCAAGGATATATCTCTTTTCCCCATCTGCATAAAAAAGCAAGGCGATAAAAGCAGTACGGTTAGGATCATATTCAATCTCCTTAACAGTAGCAGGTACTTTATGTTTATTACGTTTGAAATCAATCAAACGGTATTTTTTCTTGTGGCCTCCACCCATGTATCTCATGGTCATCTTACCTGTATTATTCCTACCGCCACTTTTTTTACTCGGGGCAAGAAGGCTTTTCTCAGGAGTTGATGCCGTGATTTCGCTAAAGGTATTCGCTACCTTAAAACGAGTACCCGGTGTCATTGGTCTTAATCTCTTTACTGCCATCTCTTAAATATTTTCGAAGAAATCGATCTTCTGTCCGTTCTTGAATGTCACAATTGCTTTCTTATAGATCGCAGTACGTCCACTAGTGAACCCAGAAGTTTTTGTATACTTCTGTTTTGATTTTGGAGCCATTACCATGGTATTGATAGAGGCTACCTTAACGTCATATACTTTTTCGATCTCTGCCTTGATTTGTTCTTTGGTTGCATCTCTGTCAACAACAAATCCAAATCTTCCAAGTTTATCGGAACTGGCTGATTGTTTTTCTGTTATCAGGGGCTTCTTTAATATGCTCATCTTATTTGCTTAAAATGTCCTGAATAATTTTAACCGAATTCTCAGACAACACCAAGTTACGGGTGTTCAAAATCTGATAGGTGTTTAGTTCGTTGGCCACCATTATACCCGTTTTTGGAAGATTTCTTCCTGATAAATAAACATTTGATTTATTCTCAGAAACAACCATCAAGGTTTTTGTTCCAGCAACGTTCAAGTTCTTCAAAATGGTGATAAACTCTTTAGTTCTTGGGGTTTCTAAGTCGAAATCTTCAACGATAGTTACCTCATTGTTTTTAAGTTTATAAGCCAAAGCTGAAGCACGGGCTACTTGTTTCAATTTTTTGTTCAATTTGAAACTGTAGTCGCGCGGTTGCGGACCGTGAACACGACCACCCCCTTTGAACAATGGAGATTTCATTGAACCTGCACGGGCACCACCAGTACCTTTTTGTTTTTTCAGTTTCTTGGTAGTACGAGCTACATCCGCACGCGCTTTCGCTGCATGGGTACCTTGTCTTTGATTCGCAAGGTATTGCTTCACGTCAAGGTAAATGGCATGATCGTTTGGTTCGATGCCAAACACAGTATCCGAGAAAGAAATCTTTCTACCGGTTTCTGCGCCTTGAATATTTAAAACGTTCAATTCCATCTTATTTCTCCACAATTACGAAAGAACCTTTTGCTCCAGGAATCGCTCCCTTAATTACAAGTAGATTCTGTTCAGTTATCACTTTCATCACCACAAGGTTGGTTTTCTTCACACGCTCTCCGCCCATTCTTCCAGCCATACGCATTCCTTTGAATACGCGTGAAGGCCAAGAAGCCGCTCCGATAGAACCCGGTGCTCTCAAACGGTTATGCTGACCGTGAGTGGCCATACCTACCCCTGCAAATCCGTGTCTTTTAACAACACCCTGAAAACCTTTACCTTTCGAAGTTCCAACCACGTCAACAAATTCGCCTTCAACGAAAATGTCCACCTTGATCTCGTCTCCTACCTTCATCGAATGTTCGATGTCTGCACGAAAGTTTCTTATTTCAGTAATCATAGCCTTTGGCTCACTATTGCTTTTCGCAAAATGACCCTTTTCAGCTTTGGTTGAATTTTTCAACTTTTTATCTCCAAAAGCAATCTGGATGGCATTATATCCTTCCTTCTCGCTGTTCTTCAATTGTGTAATTACACATGGGCCTGCTTCAATAACGGTACAGGCTACATTTTTACCCTCTGGGGTAAAGATGCTGGTCATTCCGACCTTTCTTCCAATAATACCTAGCATGTTCCCTAAACTTTAATTTCTACGTCAACGCCACTTGGCAATTCGAGCTTCATCAGCGCATCTACTGTTTTTGAAGTAGAGCTATAGATGTCAAGAAGTCTTTTATAAGAACAGATTTGAAACTGCTCTCTCGCTTTCTTGTTTACGTGAGGAGATCTTAACACTGTGAAGATCTTCTTCTCTGTCGGGAGCGGGATTGGACCGCTAATTACAGCGCCCGTAGCCTTCACCGTCTTAACGATTTTTTCAGCAGATTTATCTACCAAGTTGTAATCGTAAGATTTTAATTTAATCCTAATTTTCTGACTAACCATTGTTGTTATGCGTTAACCTCTTTACCTTTTAAGTTCGTTAATACTTCTACTGCGAGATTCTTAGGAACTTCTGCATAATGCGAGAATTCCATAGTAGATGTCGCACGTCCAGAAGTGATGGTACGTAATGTAGTAACGTATCCAAACATCTCAGCCAAAGGAACCTTTGCTTTGATTACTTGGGCATTACCACGTGTATCCATACCTTCCATTTGTCCTCTACGTTTGTTCAAGTCACCCATTACATCTCCCATGTTTTCGTCAGGAGTGATTACCTCAACCTTCATGATTGGCTCAAGAAGAATTGGGTTGGATTTTCTTGCTGCTTCTTTAAAACCAATTTTGGCTGCAAGTTCGAAGGATAGAGAATCTGAATCGACCGCGTGGAAGGATCCGTCAAACAAACGTACTTTCATAGCGTCCATTTTAAATCCTGCCAAGACTCCATTGTCCATAGACAATTTGAATCCTTTCTCAATCGCGGGGAAAAATTCACGAGGAACCGATCCACCCACGATTTGGTTAATAAACTGGAGTCCGGTATGTCCTTCGTCTGCAGGACTCAATTCGAACTGAATATCAGCGAATTTACCTTTACCACCAGTTTGTTTTTTATACGTCTCACGGTGTGATGTAGAACCCGTGATGGCTTCTTTATAAGCTACCTGTGGAGCACCTTGGTTACACTCAACCTTGAACTCACGTTTCAAACGGTCAAGAATAATTTCCAAGTGAAGCTCACCCATACCTTGAACGATGGTTTGTCCTGTTTCTTCGTCAGTAAAGGCGCGGAAAGTAGGATCCTCTTCGGTCAATTTGGCTAGGGCCATACCTAATCTATCAACGTCTGCTTGTGTTTTAGGCTCAATTGCCAAACCAATTACAGGCTCTGGGAATACCATTGACTCCAATACGATTGGGTATTTTTCGTCGCAAAGGGTATCTCCCGTTTTGATATCTTTAAATCCAACTGCCGCACCGATATCTCCAGCACCAAGGCTTTCAATTGCGTTTTGTTTGTTGGCATGCATTTGAAACAAGCGAGAAATACGCTCTTTGTTTCCACTGCGGGTATTTAATACATAGGAACCTGAATTCAATACGCCTGAATAAGCACGCAAGAAAGCCAAACGCCCAACATAAGGGTCGGTAGCAATCTTAAACGCCAAGGCGGCAAATGGTTCAGAATAGCTTGGTTTACGCAATACCTCCGCACCTGTATCAGGATGGGTACCTACGATACTTTCACGCTCCATTGGGCTAGGCATAATTTCCATCACCAAATCAAGCATGGTTTGAACTCCTTTGTTTTTGAAAGAAGAACCACAAACCATCGGTGTGATTTTTAGATCGATTGTCGCAGCGCGCAATGCAGCAAGAATTTCTTCTTCTGTGATTGAATCTGGATCCTCGAAGTATTTCTCCATCAAGGTATCATCATACTCAGAAACTGTTTCGAGAAGTTTTTCTCTCCACACTTTGGCTTCTTCAACCATATCTTCTGGAACTGGAATTTCTTGGAAGGTCATTCCTTTGGATTCTTCGTCCCAGATAATTCCGCGGTTAGCGATCAAATCGACAACCCCAGTAAAAGTATCTTCTGCTCCAATTGGTAATTGCAATGGAACTGCATTACCACCAAGCATTTTGTTTACTTGTTTGCACACGTTCAAGAAATCTGCTCCTGAACGGTCCATTTTATTTACGAAACCAATACGCGCTACACCGTAATTGTCGGCCAAACGCCAGTTGGTTTCTGATTGTGGCTCAACACCATCAACCGCAGAAAACAAAAATACCAATCCATCCAATACACGTAGAGAACGGTTTACCTCAACCGTAAAATCTACGTGTCCTGGTGTATCGATAATGTTTACATGATATTGTTGATTCTTATAATTCCAGAATACAGTGGTAGCGGCAGAAGTGATCGTGATACCACGCTCTTGCTCCTGTGCCATCCAGTCCATGGTTGCAGCTCCATCGTGAACCTCCCCAATTTTATGGCTAACCCCAGCGTAATAAAGGATACGCTCAGTGGTTGTAGTTTTACCGGCATCAATATGGGCAGCAATCCCAATGTTCCGTGTAAATCTTAAATCTCTATTCATTTTATTTGGACCTTGCTTCTGTTATACTCTAAAATGTGAGAAAGCTTTGTTCGCCTCAGCCATACGGTGAGTATCTTCTTTCTTCTTAACTGCTGCACCTTCTCCTTTTGAAGCGGCAATAATTTCTGCTGCCAATTTCTCTGGGTAAGATTTTTCGTTACGTCTTCTGGAATAGTCAATCATCCATTTCATCCCAACAGCAATTTTACGCTCTGCAGGCACTTCAATTGGAATCTGGAAAGTTGCTCCACCAACACGACGGGCTTTCACCTCTACCGCTGGCATCACGTTATTCAATGCTTTCTTCCAAACATCAATTCCTTTCTCCTGAGCTTTTGCCTCTACAAGATCAACCGCCTCATAAAAAATACGGAAGGCGACAGTTTTTTTACCGTCGTACATCATATTATTAACAAATCTCGTCACCAATACGTCGTTAAAACGTGGGTCAGGAGTAAGAATTCTCTTTTTAGCTTTGCTCTTTCTCATCTTAGCTATTCCTTATTTTTTCTTCTTAGCGGCTTCTTGTCCTGGTTTAGGACGTTTCGCACCGTATTTAGACCTTCTCTGTCTTCTGCCTTCAACACCCGCGGTATCAAGAGCTCCACGAACGATGTGATAACGTACTCCTGGTAAGTCTTTTACCCTTCCTCCACGTACAAGTACGATAGAGTGTTCTTGAAGGTTATGACCCTCTCCAGGGATATACGCATTTATTTCCTTTCCGTTGGTCAAACGAACACGCGCTACTTTACGCATTGCTGAGTTTGGTTTCTTCGGAGTGGTGGTATACACACGTGTGCAAACTCCTCTTCTTTGTGGGCATGAGTTCAACGCCGGTGACTTACTCTTATCAACTAGCGAAGTGCGCCCTTTCCTTACTAATTGCTGTATGGTTGGCATATTTTTGCTGTAACTTCCTAAAATTTAAGGACGGCAAAGGTACGCCTAATTTCAATAAAACCAAACAGGGGGGATAAAATATTTCAAGGTGTTTTCCACCTTAAAAATCTGTTGTTTATCCAATAATTGGCACTTTAGACGGCGAGACAGTTCCGCCTTCGCGAAAAAGCGACGGAGGAAACCTCAACCTTGTCATCCTGAGCGAGCTCACGAACATTATAGATCTATGAAAAGCGCAAAGCGAGTCGAAGGGCTTAACCTACTTCTTCGTCTTCCCTCTTCTACCCTTGGGAGCAGCAGCTGATTTCTCCATCATATCCTTTGCTTCATCATAGGTGATTTTAATAGCATCCTCGTGACGTGACTTAGGTATCTTGAAGTTGTCCCTGCCCTTCTTGAGGTAAGGTCCCCAGCGGCCGTTTAAAAGCTGCAAATCAGTATCCTCGTCGAAAACCTTAATGAGCTTCTCTGCGTCGGCTTTGCGTTTGGCTAGAATAACCTCGATTGCGCGGTCTTGATCAATTTGGTATGGATCGTCTTCCTTTGGAATGCTATAAAAGGCTTTTTGATGCTGTATATACGGACCAAAGCGACCAATAGCCACTTTCATCTCTGTCCCTTCAAACTCACCAATCATTCGTGGCATCTTGAAAAGATCCAGCGCTTCTTCCATTGTCAGGGTTTCCATACTCTGACCAGCCCGAAGGCTCGCGAAGGTTGGTTTTTCTTCTTCCGACTTGGCTGCAATTTGTGCCAGCGGACCATATCGACCCATGCGCACAGTAATAAGCAATCCGCTTTCTGGATGCATGCCCAGTTCGCGCTCACCAGTTGCACGATCTGCCTCGTCAATAGTTTTATCAACGGTCTTATGAAAAGGACCATAGAATTCGGTAAGCATACTCGTCCAGCTTTTTAAGCCTTCGGCAATCTCATCAAATTCTTTTTCGACATTCGCGGTAAAGCTATAGTCCATGATTCCTTCGAAATGCTCAACCAAGAAATCATTCACCAAACTGCCTATATCGGTTGGGAAGAGTTTCGACTTTTCCGCTCCCGTATTCTCGGTGAGGGTTGTTGTCTCTACTGTTGAATTCGACAAAACAAGTTCTTGATAGTTGCGTTCGCGTCCTAAACGGTCTTCTTTAACCACATAGCCTCTTTTCTGAATGGTCGAAATGGTCGGTGCGTAGGTGGATGGTCGTCCGATTCCTAGCTCTTCCAATTTCTTCACCAAGCTGGCCTCTGTATAGCGTGGTGCTGCACGCGTATATTTCTCGGTAGCGGTGATACTTTCCATAGTAAGAATATCGCCAGCTTTTACATTGGGCAATAAGCCGTCGTCGGCATCCTCATTTTCCTCGTCGGTACCTTCTAAGTAAACTTTTAGAAAGCCTTCGAACTTGATGACTTCCCCGCTTGCTTGAAATTCTTTCTCTGTGGAACTGTTCGAACCAATATTAATATGGATAACCGTTTTTTCTAAAACAGCATCGCTCATTTGCGAGGCAATAGAACGTTTCCAGATTAGGTCATAAAGACGCTTATCCGACCCATCTCCTGAAATGCTATGATTATTGAAGTAAGTAGGACGAATGGCCTCATGCGCCTCTTGGGCACTAGCCGTTTTTGTCGTGTACTTCCTCGTTTTTGAAAATTCCTTTCCGTATGCTTTTTCAATTTCTTCCTGGGCCGCATTCAGCGCCGTTTCAGAAAGATTGACACTATCGGTACGCATATAGGTAATATGTCCCGCTTCATAGAGCTTTTGCGCTACGGCCATGGTTTGAGCCACAGAGAACCCAAGCTTTCTGCTCGCCTCTTGCTGAAGGGTTGATGTGGTAAATGGAGCTGCCGGAGTTCTTTTCCCTGGCTTTGTCTCTACTTTATCAATGGTAAAGTCGGCACCGATGCAAGATTCTAAAAACGCTTTTGCCTCGGCTTCGGTTTTGAAACGTTTGGGGAGTTCTGCCTTAAAATACTTGTTCTCCTTTTTATCATGAAAGATAGCAATTACCCGGTATGCGGAGTCAGCATTGAAATCAGTAATTTCTCTTTCACGTTCCACAATAAGCCGAACTGCTACCGACTGCACACGACCTGCCGAAAGGGATGGCTTTACCTTTTTCCATAAAACAGGAGAAAGTTCAAAACCAACTATCCGGTCAAGAATACGTCGGGCTTGCTGGGCATTAACCAAGTCTTGGTTGATGATACGCGGATTTTCAATCGCACGTAAAATGGCCGGTTTGGTGATTTCATGAAAAACGATGCGCTTGGTTTTACTATGATCCAGATTGAGTACTTCCGCTAGGTGCCAAGAAATAGCTTCCCCTTCGCGGTCCTCATCCGATGCCAACCATACCACTTCGGCCGTCTTGGCCAATTTTTTTAACTCAGAAACTACCTGTTTCTTATCGTCGGGCACCTCATAAATAGGCCTAAATCCATTTTCAATATCCACCCCATTATGCTCCTTTGCCAGGTCTCTAATATGTCCATAACAGGATTTCACAGTGAATTCACTACCGAGAAATCCTTCTATAGTCTTTGCCTTGGCGGGAGACTCCACAATCACAAGATTCTTTGCCATAATTTGATTTTATAAAAAAACAACTGCCGGCAAATAAAAGATATAATCCTTTAAAACCGGCAATTGTATTGTTGAAACAGTGTAAAGATTTAGTTTGCTACTATCAACTTCTGCGTCAATTTTTGACCCTTAAGCTTTGATTCTACTAAATATACGCCTGATTTAAGGCCTTCAATATTTAATTTAATTTCTTGTATGCCTGGCTCTGTTTGAACCTCATCGAGCACTCGTACTAGTTTACCGCTCATGTCAAAGATGCGCAATGAAAGGCTTCCTGCTTCATAGGTTTCCATGGTCAATTGAGCTTGTCCATTACTTGGATTTGGAAAAATAGAGGCGGTGCTGGTATTGATAGATTCTCCAATGGAGCTAATAGACCCAATATTGATATTATCTAAATACATATTTCCACCTTCATCGGTTACGGCCTCGAAGCGAAGCAAAATATTTCGCTTACCGATATAGTTTTTCAAATTGACCATATGCGATTGCCATTCGTTTGAGTTAGGAACAAAACTGGGCGTTCCCGTGGTTCCTGTTTCCATTTGCGTTCCCGCACGTTGATAAATCAATACCCAGGATATACCACAGTCATTGGATGCGTAAACACGGAAGCGATCAATCGAAGTGCTTGTAAGCTTCACATAAGCCAAATCAAAAATCAACTGAGGATCTTTGATGATTGCCAAATCAAGAGGCATCATATCTAATTGAACCGAGGTATTTGATGGAGTGAGATTACTTATCCGAACTCGTACTGAACTATTTCCATTCGAGGCTGCTAGGCTTGTACGTTCCCATTTGATGGCGCTATTGGTGCTTGATAAATTCCAATCAGTTGGTGGAAAAAATCCTTGCTCAAAGCTTTCCATAACGGGTGCGGAGTACTTGCTAATTGTAGCATATACGGCCACCATTGAATCGCGAACTATCGTTGATGAGCCGGAAGCATTTTCAACTTTCAAGGTTACCTTAAATACCCCTGCCGTATTGTAAGTAACAGTTGGGTTTTTGGCGTTGGACATTGAGGGAGTACCTCCTTCAAAGGTCCATGTATAGGTGCTTGGTATACCATTATAAGAGAGGTCCATTAAGGATATATTGCCCCCCTGACATAATGAAGAACGAACGTTGGTCATATCAGCAATTGGAGCGCAGGTACTAGGTGAAGCATTGATACCAGTGAATGTGGCATTGCTCGACGATACCAAAAGACTACGATAGGCAGAAATCACAGAAACCACCACGTTCTTTTGCCCTTGAGAAAACATATTCATGCAGCTACCATTGGAGTAATCCATATAGTTCTCCACTTGATCTGGAAGGTCTGGGAAATCATTGGTACAGGAATTTATTCCGAGAGAGCAACCTGAATTTGATTCTTTAACAGGGGGAGTATCTTTAATTTGTTCTCCCCAACCTGGAGGGTTACAGCCTCCTTGAAAGGTATGCAATAAGCCTAACCAATGTCCAATTTCATGCGTAGCTGTTCTTCCTGCACTATTCGCTCTGGCAGTTCCAATTGAGCCGGTATAATCTGCACGAACAACGATTCCATCTGTAGTAGGCCTGGATGCTCTATCCCAAGGAAATTGGGCATAGCCAAGGGTAATCACTCCTGGATCCTTTGAGCTATTTTGAATGGTCTTTACTACCCAAACATTGAGGTAACGATCACTTGGCCAATAAGAAACGGCCTTCACATTATCACGCGCATCATTCGTCAAGTTGGAATAAATACGAACAATACCATCTGTACAATTTCCTTGTGGGTCTTTTCTTGCTAGCACAAATTCCACTTCACAATCGGCTGCCACGGATTGAAATATTGCACGCGTGTTCGAAGCATCTGCATTCATCCTACGGAAATCTTCGTTGATGATGCGCATTTGATCTATAATCTGTGCTTTGCTGATGTTTTCGTCACCGTATTCATGTACCACATGAAAAACGACTGGAATCTGGTAAACCGTTTTTTTCTTAGTGAGAGGTGGAGTCATACTCGCCGAATTGGCCATACGAATGGCTTCTTTCGCACGCAGAAAAGCGGCTGGATCTTCCTTCTCCAAGGTTTCAAAATAATGATCGTCGTTCAAACATTGAGCGGAAACATTTTGACCAATATTCAAACTAAAAATACCAACTAAAAAAGCGGTACTGAGGAGTATTTTTTTCATTCTATAAAGTGGCTACGCAAAAGCGTATGTTTTATTTCTATACTATTTCTGACTTCAATTTTCCTTCCATTCTTGCTATGGAACAGCAAACTGCTGCATCTCCAGTAACATTCACGGCAGTGCGACACATATCCAATATTCGGTCCACTCCCAAAATGAGAGCAATTCCTTCTACTGGTACGTTCACACTATTCAGCACGATTACCAGCATAACAATTCCGGCTCCGGGAACTCCGGCGGAGCCTACTGAACTGAGCAATGCAGTAAGAATAATGGTTAACTGTTCCAATAAAGTCAAGTCCATATTAAAGACCTGAGCGATAAAAACAGCGGCGATGGCTTGGTAACATGACGTACCATCCATATTGATTGTTGCACCTAGTGGTAAAACAAATCCAGTTATTTCTTCATCCACCCCTAACTCCTCTTCGCAAATTTCCATGTTCACTGGAAGTGTGGCATTTGAACTGCTGGTTGAAAATGCCAAGAGCTGAACGGGGCGCAACTTCCTTAAAAAGAATCCTATATTCATTCGGGCTACAAATTTCACCAGACCTAAATAAGTGATACTCATATGAAGGAATAAGGCGGCTAAAACGGTCAATGAATAAACGCCCAAGGCTGAAAGTAAACCCAAAATTTGGGAGGGATCATCCTTGGCCAAATCCACTATTACTGCACTCAGAAGGGCAAATACCCCAAGCGGGGCAATAATCATGATGAGGTCAACAATTTTCATGACCACCTCATTCGCACTGTCCATTAGTTTGACCAAAGGCGCGGCTTTTTCATTTGGAATCAAGGTGATGGCGATGCCCAAAAAGACCGCAAAAATCACAATCTGCAGCATATTGCCATTGTCTCCGGCGGCACTGATTACATTGCTTGGGAACAAATCTACCAAAGGTTGCAAGGCCGGACGATTCTTCACGCTTTCCGCGGCCAAAGCCTTCTCATGAACCTGCTCTTGATTTGCTTTCATGAGCATGTCGCGTGTTTCTTCCGAAATCTGCTTTCCGGGTTGCACAATATTTACTAAAAGCAATCCAATGGTAATGGCAATCACCGTGGTACCCACAAATATCCCAACGGTCTTTCCGCCAATTCGTCCGAGCTTACCAATATCATTTAAGCTGGCAATTCCGGTAACCAAGGAGGTTAATATCATTGGTATGGCAATCAACTTAAGCAAGTTCATGAAAATGGTTCCAAATGGATGGATATAGTCATTGCTAAAGCCAACCCAAGCTGAGCCCATATTAACGGCAGCAACTCCCCAGATCAAACCGAGGAGCATACCTGCTAAAATTTTTACGTGTAAGGGTATCTTTTTTCTCATTGTCGCGCTTGCTGCATCATCATTAAATCCACTAATACCAAAGCAGTCATGGCCTCTACAATGGGCACCGCTCTTGGCACCACACAGGGATCGTGACGCCCTTTTGCCTCAAGGGCAATTTCTTCTCCGACGCGGTTCACGCTGTCTTGTTTGATACCGATTGTCGAAACAGGTTTAAAGGCTACCCTAAAAAACAGGGGCATGCCCGAACTAATTCCTCCTAATACCCCACCTGCTTTATTTGTTCGGGTTTGAATATTCCCGTCTTTATTTTCAAAGGCATCATTGGCCTCACTGCCTTTTTTGCTGCTTAATGCAAATCCATCGCCCATTTCAAAGCCTTTTACAGCATTGATAGAAAACATAGCATGCGCCAATTCAGCAGGTAATTTTTTAAACTGAGGCTCACCCCATCCTGCCGGAACACCTGTGGTGATACAGGAAATTATTCCGCCTAAACTATCGCCTGCCTCTTTCGCTTCAAGAATTTTTTGGCGCATGGCTTCGGCGGCACCATTATCCGGACAACGTACCTCATTCGAATCAATCAAACTTAGATGAATGGCCGAGGGAGCAAGTTTCATTTCCACCTGACCCACCGAAGAAACATAAGCATGGATAGCTATACCCTTTGCTGAAAGGATTTGCTGGGCTATAGCACCTGCACAAACCCAAGGAGCCATGGTGCGCGCCGAACTTCTTCCTCCTCCTCGGTGATCACGTATACCGAATTTCTTTTCGAGGGTATAGTCGGCATGACCCGGACGATAGACCTCCTTCAAGGCATCGTAATCCGAGCTCTTCACATCTTTATTGGGAATAGTAAAAGCCAACGAGGCTCCGGTCGTTTTTCCTTCAAATAGACCTGAAAGGAAAGTGGGAATATCTGATTCATTCCGACTTGTACTCAAGTCTGACTGCCCTGGTCGGCGGCGATCCATTTGTTTTTGGATGGCTTCCAAATCTAGTTCAATGCCTGCAGGAATCCCGTCGATCACGGCCCCTACGGCACTACCATGACTCTCGCCAAAGGTGCTAACGCGAAATAATTCCCCGAAGGTATTTGCTGGCATTCGGCGCAAATATATCGAAATTGATTTATCAGGAAGAGATGCTGTATTCTAAAATGTCGATTGCGTCACGAGAGGGTTCGAGATTGCTAGGTTTCCGTTGTCGCTAGAAAAGGCTATGGCGGACGCGGTCGAAATTCGGTCCTTGACTGCTTGCACCATAGCCTTGGCGAAGGGGCGGTGGCCGACAGAATATTTCGATTTAGCTAGTCATTCCGGTCAATCGAAGGGCCCATCCAGACCAGAATGTCAGAGGCTAAAGCTAGCCACTTCATTTTGATTCCCCCATTTTTCAATTGCATAAAGCCAAATATTTAATCATTTAAATCGCATCCAATTACTGCTAAGTGGCTGAATTAGAACTTCAAAAAAGTCATTCAAACAATACCTAGCTGTTTCATTTCATGCCAAAATCTTGGAAAAGATTTCTCAACAGATAGCCTTTCACTCAGATCAACAGCGCCAAAATGCATAGCCAAGAGAGAAAAAGCCATGGCCATACGATGATCATCATGGGTGTTTAGAATTTTCGGCTGCTGCGTAATCTTGCCTCTCAATCGCCAAACGCCGTCACCTACTTCCCAGCTTGCTCCGCAGGCTCTAACCATTTCTCCAAGCACCTCATCGCGTACCGACTCTTTGCCGGCCAAGGATTCCAATCCATAAAAATCTATTTCTCGGCCCATCATCATATAATAAACCACGAGGGCTGGAGCCAAATCGGGGTAATTGGAAAGATTCAAGGAAAGGGGACCTGGTGTCCAAGATTTATTGAATGATTGAAATACTAAACCTTCTACTTCTTCCTTATTTATGGATAGACATTCCCAGCCTTCGTAGCGAAAGATATTCTCCAAAAAAGAATCTCCTTGTATGGATGGAAGGGTCAAATGCGGAAAAAAGCAGTGGGCACTATTTGCTTTGACAGAGGCTGCAAAAAAGAAGGCCGCTGCACTCCAATCGGCTTCAACGGCTAACTCTTCTGGTGCTACAAAGCCAGGCCAAATGCGTATCGTATTTTCCTGCTTTTGATAAATAACCCCAAAATTGCCGAGCGCTGCTAGGGTCATTGCAATATACGGTTCAGAACCACCTTGCCCTTGAAGTTCAATCTCCATCGGATGACCTAGATAGGGTGCAATAAGCATCAAGGCAGAGGCATATTGACTGCTTTTGTCTATGGAAACAGAAATCCGTGAAGCCTGCATCATACCCCCTTCAATCAGCCAAGGACCTTTTTCATCCATACCCAATGACTGAATATTTGCACCGGCTTCCGAAAGGCTACTGACTAAATCTTGCTGGGGCCTTTCCATCAATCGATCAGTGCCTTTTATTAGATACTTGCCCGGAATCATGGCACAAACAGCCATTATAAAACGTAAAGGAGCGCCTCCGTCTTGGCAATCGAGCTCCAAGGTTTCATTGGATCCTTGCATGACCAAGTGAAGTAATGACTGGAGTACCTGCGTATCGCGTGCTTCAGATAAGCCGTGAATCTCTGTGATATAGCCACTCAAGGCCTGGAGCACCAGATAGCGGTTGCTCTGGCTTTTGGAACCCGGCAAGTGAATCGTTTCTAAACTTTGATTCGGAGAATAGGTGATTTGTACCCCCATCAATATCTATAGCTAAATTGACACATAAAATTGCGTGGCGCCTCAATATCGCATGGACGAGATAGCACCACTGCATTGAAAACATTATTGATGGTTCCGGTAATTTTCCAATCTGCATTGATATGGTAAAAGGCCCGAAAATCAATTACATGACTTCCCTTATTATTCTCCGCATACGATTCTTTCACTCCATCTATCAAAATCATAAAAGCATTATCAATCGCTTCGAACCTACTGGTATAACGATAACTCATTCCCAATCCGTAACGTGTTCGTTCCCATTGGATATCTGCTTTAATCAAGTGTCGGTTTCGGTATTTTAAGATAGTCCCTGTGCTATCAGAGCTCGTTGATTTATACGTATTGGGGGCGCCATTCGCTTCAGAATAAACATAGTCTGGTTTTAGGTTTTGAGGGTCAGCATAGGTATAGCCAAGGATCATACGAAACTCATTTTTACGCCATTCGCCTCCACCTGTTAAAGTGATTTCGGCCCCTTGAATCAGGCTAGGACCAATGTTGATAGATTTAAAACCTAATCCAAATAATGGATCAAAAGGACTCCCCCATTGCGCAAAGGTGAATTCCATCATATTTTCAAAATACATGCGGTAGAAGGCCAAATCAGCCATAAACTTTATTCCCGATTCTGTTTGAAACCCTTGCCGCACTCCAAACTCCATTGAATATCCCGACTCTGACTTGAGCTCGGTATTCGGATAAATAGTGACTGGCCCTGCACTGGTTTTTATATAGGATTCTGATACAACAGGAAAGCGATAGCCTTGTCCGAAACTAGCCCTTAGGAAGGTGGCTTTGGCGGCTCTATAATTTACACCCGCTTTAAAAACGGGTTTCCCTTCTGTATACTGCTCCAAGCGAAATTGCTCGTAGCGAGCTCCTGCGCTAATATTCCATCGACCGTATTTATAGTCGCCCTGGACATAGGCCGCATGGTTTTGTTGAACCCTTTGACCTTGAAACATCGTCGCATTGGTTTCTCCATAGGAAGTTACCAAACCGGTATTGACAAGAAGTCCCTTTGATTGAAGCTGCTTCCACTTAATTCTGTATTCCGTATAGATGGAATGGGTCGCATTGCTTTGATCGGGTTCGCCATCTACTTGCTCGATACCATTCACCACATCGTATAAACGCATCTGTAAAAAATGTTCAGTATGGATGCCGTGGTATTCCGCGTATGGATCAAGGTTAAAGCGACGTGAGCTATTCAGTCCGTAGGTCGAATCCAAGCTGGTATAAGCCAAATCATACCTTTCCCAGAGCAGAAAGCTACCCGTTTTTCCATAGAGTAAATTGGTATTGATGCCGTAATTCCATTTTTTGTCTTTGCTATAGAAACGCGTCTTTCCACTCATACGAATGCGCTTGTCTTGATCGCCCATGCGGTAGCCTTCGTCAATCAGTCCATTGATGGAAAACACATATTGAAAACGTTCGTAGCCCTTGCCATACAAAACATGCCCTCCCGTTTTCGTGAGAAAGGTCTCCGATGGCGGCTTCCAGTTCCATCCTGGCTTGGCTGGTTTATCATAAACCCCAGCATACATGGAGGCTGATATCAATTCCTTATTGCCAGGCCAAGCTGTAAGAATATTGATCACTCCATTCAGCGCAGAAGATCCATACAATACCGAAGATGACCCTTTGATGACCTCCACCTGCTGAATATTCTCAATCGGAAAAAACGACCAGAGTGCTTGTCCGGTACCCGCCGCTAGCATGGGCATTCCATCTACCAAAACACTTACCCTACTCCCAGTTCCATAACTCCAACCACTTCCCGAACGAATATTGGCTTGTCCATCTGTGCTGGTCACGCCCGGAATTTGCTGCAAGGTATTTTCGATACTGCTGGTAATTCTATTTTGGATGAGGTAGGGCTGGATGGTGGAGATACTCACTGTGGTTTCTACTTCTCGCTGACTTTGTTTTCCGGCACTCACTACAACCGGTTCTAAAAAGCGTGAATTTTCGCGTAACAGCATTTCGAGTTTATCAGCATTTATCCAAAGGGTATCGGCGCTGTAGCCCACATATGAAACGAGCAAAAACTTTTGAGCTGCTGGAACACTGATACGGAAAAAGCCATTTTCATCCGTAAAGGCCGCAATCAATTCGTTCGCGTAGACGGTAGCGCCTATCAATGGCTCCCGGCTTTCTATATCGCGCACAAAACCCTCCACCTGCTTCTTTTCAATAGGCTGGTCTTGCGCCCAAAGAAAAGAGGACAAGCAACTTAAAAGGATTAGAATCAGTCTTCTCAAAAACGCTTTATTTTTGAAACGCAATATACTCCTCTATGAAGAAATTAATACTCAGTCTCAGTTTTACCGGTTTCGCAATTTATGCAATGGCCCAATCATGCACTCCTGATGCAACCATTACCAATCCAGGAACCTATCCAACTTCTTTGCCCGATGGCACGGCTGGCGACTATTACGAAGAATCTGTTCAGTTTCGCATTCCTGCCGATACCAATGTAGATTTTAACGGAAACATCGTAAATGCGATCATCGATTCCATTAAAGTTTTGGGAGTTCAAAACCTTCCATCGGGAGTAACCTACGCCTGCAACCCAGCCAGCTGCGGTCTTCCGGGAGGAAAAACTTCCTGTGGCGTTTTATATGGAACTATTGATGCATCGGCACAAGGCACTTATACCTTTTTGATTCCTATCATCATCTATGCACGTATTGGAGGCGCATTTCCATTGCAACAACCTGATACACTTTATGGCCTTTCCATGAACGTAAATATGCCAAATAGCACTCAACGTATCATTGACAATAAATTGATGGTCTATCCAAACCCTGCGCAAGGCAGCTTAAATATCGCCATGGCGTTTCATGCAGGACAAGCAGAAGTGCACGTTTTCGATCGTCAAGGAAAAGAGATCAGCTTAGCTATGATGAAGCAAGATAACGTGGTAGAACTCAATACGAGCACCCTTGCCGCGGGTATCTATTACGGTTCCGTTACAAAAGGCTCAGAAGTATACCGCTTCCACTTTATCAAGAACTAAGATAAATTCTTAGGGCCTCCTGAAATTCAGGATAATGAATCCGGACATCGTAAACCGCTTTACCCACAGCCACGAGCAGGGTACAGTTTACCTTTCCGGATTTATTCTTTTTATCGCCCAGAGCATAGTTCCAAATTTCTTTTCCCTCCTCTAGGGTGATTGGTGCTTTCGGGAAAAGTCTCAAAAGTGTTTCTCGAATATGGAGAATGTCTTCGTGGGTTAGTCCGGTTTTTGCCGAAACTATAGCTTCCATGAACATGCCTGCGGCTACGGCTTCTCCATGCAATAAATCCCTGCCTTTTTCGAGGCAATACGATTCAATGGCATGCCCCAAGGTATGGCCAAAATTCAACTTTTTCCGAGTGCCTTTTTCAAGTGGGTCTTCCTCCGTAATGCTGCGTTTTATTTCAACCGAACGCTCAATTTGAAGTTTGAGCTTTCTTCTATTGATCACCCGCAATTCGCGCCAATAATCGGCATCGGCAATAAGTCCGTGTTTGAGCATTTCAGCATATCCGGCCATAAAATAACGCTCGGGCAAGGTTTCTAAAAGCTTGGGCTGTATGAATACCATACGCGGTTGCGCAAAAACCCCAATCATATTTTTATAGATGCGGTAGTCGATGCCTGTTTTTCCTCCAATGGATGCATCTACCATGGCGAGCAGACTACTGGGCACTTGGATAAAATCAATGCCGCGTTGATAGGTCGCTGCACAAAATCCGCCGATGTCTCCAATCAACCCTCCACCAAGATTTAATAGCACCGAATGTCTATCAGCCTTTCCAAGCAAAAGGGCATCCCATATATGGGTGCAAGAATCCAGGTTTTTATTAATTTCACCTGATTCTATCTGAATTTTCTGAAACTTGATATCCACCAAAAGGGGCAGGCAATATTTCGCGGTGTTTTCATCCACTAAGACAAATATGCGGGAATACTTTTTTGCCTCTAGGTAGTTCTTCAGGTAGTTCAGTGCCTGGTCGCTTACAACAATATGCTCCCCTAATAAATGCATTAATATCCGCGTTTCACTATTCCATACCCCACACGTGCGCCACTGTATTGATCCACTGGGGCATTCCCTAAAATTCCTTCAATACGCTCCATGATATCTTCGGATAAGGCCACATCATTTGCTTTTACATTTTCTTCGACCTGCTCAGGCTTGCTGGCTCCCATAATAACCGAAGTCAGCGGTTTCTTTTGGAGAATCCAGGACAGAGCCAATCGCCCCATCGGCATTTCCAGTTCTTCGGCAAGCGCTATCAATTGCTCTTGTTGTTCGAAGTATTCATCGGTCATGCGCTTGCTTGGAAAGAAATTCCCAGCTGCTTCATGGGCCATTCTTGAGCCTTCAGGAGTATAATCTTTTCTATATTTTCCGGTGAGTAATCCTTGCGCCAAGGGTGAATATACCACCAAGCCAAGACCTTCATTCGCGCAAACATCCATCACATCCACTTCCAAAGATCGGTTCAGCATATTATAGATGGGTTGATTCGAGATGGGCTTATGCCAGCCATTTTTTTCGCAGATCCGCACTGCATTGAGAATTTGCACGGCCGTCCACTGACTCACGCCCCAATGCAGAATATACCCACGCTCCACCAAATTATGCATGGCATAACAGGTTTCTTCCAAGGGAGTATCTATATCATAGCGATGACATTGATATAAGTCGATATAATCGGTTCGAAGCCGCTGCAAGGAAGTTTCACAGGCCGTACGAATATGGCGCATGCTCAGTCCTTGATTCATCCAATGATCACTCATCGGCCCGAATACCTTGGTGCCAATTACCACTTGGTCGCGTACAATGAGTTTCAGGTATTCGCCCAATGTTTTTTCCGCCTCGCCTCTATTATACATATCGGCGGTATCGATAAAATTTACGCCAAGTTCAAGCGCTTTATCAAAACAGGCAATGGCGGTCTCTTTCTCGACATGGGTACCAAAGGTCAACCAGGTGCCCAAACTAACGGATGAAATACGGAGACCTGAATCTCCTAACTGACGGTATTGCATAGCTGGTAGTTTATGTTGTTGCTTTGTAGTCTTGTCAAAAATAAACAAATGGCCAGCAAAAGACCTAGAACATGGAAATATTGGGTAGAAGTATTTCTAAGACTGGTGCTCCTCGGATTTCAAGGCGCATTATTCTGTATTATTCTCTACCGCATTGTTCCCGTTCCCATTACGCCCCTCATGATTATGCGTGGCTTTCCATTCGAAAAAACCTGGGTTCCTTTTAGTGAGATTAACCCTTTCGTAGTCAAGGCCGCCATCACAGCCGAAGACCCCAAGTTCAACGACCATTACGGGTTTGATTTTGCCGCCATCAAAGAATCCATAGAAAAATCAATCGATAAAGGAAAGAAGCCGAAAGGAAGGAGCACTATTTCTCAGCAAACTACCAAAAACCTCTTTTTTACACCGAGACGAAGTTGGATTCGAAAAGGACTTGAAGTTCCACTTACTCTTTGTGTGGAGACCTTCTGGACCAAGCGAAGGATCATTGAGGTCTATTTGAATATCATTGAAATGGGCGATAAGATTTATGGCATCGAAGCCGCGGGTCAAACCTATTTCAAGAAAAAGGGAAGCAAACTAAGCAAGGCAGAAGCCGTAGCCATAGTAATTTGCTTCCCTAATCCGATTAAACGTCATCCCAATAAATTGAGCAATACGCTCAGAAAAAAACAGGCAACGATTCAGCGATGGATGATTGGTTTTGAACCTGCTCCAACATGGTGGTGGGAATAGTATGGCGCAGAGTCATATACAAAGTCTCTTATTCCATTTGGTAAATTACAATGCAAAATAAACCCCTACACCTACCCGGAAAAAGGCGCCCCAGAGATTGTATGTGCTTGAATATGTGCGGTCGGCCGACACCACATAATTCATACGCTGCATCCCAAGGCCTGTGCTAAACGTGAATAGCCGCTGTGCCCGGTATTCATAGTTAAAGCTAAGCTTTGGGAAAGAGCTCAAGTATTCGTCGCCCCCTTCAATATCAAGTACCACTGCTTCAAAAAGAAGGTTCCTTGGCTGCCATCCTAGCGCAAGCGAAAAAGAGGAGCTTGTTATGCTTTGTTTGGTATGTACTTTTATGGCTCCTTCGACTCCGAAGAGACCAACAGTGCCCTGCAAACCTAAACGAGAGCCAAGCATACGCTCATAATCAACGGCCATGATGCCCATTTTGAAAGCTTGAACAGCAATGACGCTGCGTTTGTCGGACAGATTTTCGTTTCCACCACCACCTCCACCGGGATTTCCACCACCACCACCTGAATCCTGTGCGGATAATTGTGCTACAGCGAGCGCGCAAACGAGTACTATTAGTATCTTTTTCATGGAATTATTGGTTAGCTGGTATGGACATGTTCCATATTTGGAACTTTTCGGTTTTGTTTCCCCTGCCAGAAACGAAATACACACTCTTGCCATCTATTGCCCATTCAGGACTACAATCGTGGGCGGGGTGAAAGGTTAGTTGGGTGAGTTTAGTGCCATCCATATTGATCAGATAGAGGTTCAAATTGGACCGGCTATTTTTTGTGGCTGGTGTTGCGCCAATCAGGATGAGCCTTTTGCCGTCAGGTGAGATTCGCGGATTGGAAAATCCAATCTTGGCATCACTTACAATCATCGTTTCTGAACCAGTATTCAGGTCCAGGAGCCATATTTCGCCCCGCTTAGTGCTTTTGTTGTTCCGGGTTACTAGGATGCGGAATTCATCAATGGGACAGGGGTTAAATCCTTCGCTGAACTGGGTCATAACCGAATTCTCCCGGTTGATGGTCCAGATATTATATGTCTTTCCTGAATAGCCGGAACCCGATTCCTTGATGAACAGAATTTCTTTGCCGCTTTTTGAGAATACGGGCTGGGTTTCATTGGCCGCACTGGCAGTAATTTGCTGAACTGCTGAGCCTTCTTTGGCATTTATTTGGTAAATATTGTAATCGCCTTCCGAATAGTCGGAAAAAATGAGGTATTTCCCATCCGGCGAATAACAGGGAGAAAGAACGCCATTTTTGAAGGTGCGCTGTGTGGTCGATTTGCCCCCTTTGGTATCCCTGATAAAGATATTGGTGTTTTTTGCCCCGGCACCCCCATCCCCTATATAGGCAAGATTGTTTCCATCGGCAGAGATAACGATATACTGGTTGGTGTTCCAGGTCAGATTGTTCGACGTGGTATTAATTGAAGGACCAAATACATTCTCCGATTCTTCAGTGACCTGAATAAAACGGATACCGCCCTCTTCAGCAACAGATACTTGGCTCATAATAGCCGCATTTTGTGGCACCACGGCACAATGCGCCAGCGGTATTAAGAGCAGCAGAACCCCAATTGATTTTAAATACATGTGTCGCATAATTGTTAGTGTTTTGAGTTTATCAAGGTTAGGTTCTCCTTAGCCCAGAATCCTACTTAATATTCAGTATTTTGGGCGCTACATGAACCGCGTAAAAGGTTCAAATAGTTTCGATTTTCAGCAAATTCTTGCTTGAGAAAAATCACGGAATATATTTGCAGGTACAAGCAAGCGTTTCTGCTCAACTCTTCCCTTTATTAAACCTCGTTCAGGCATAAGAGCATTAGAAGATTGATCAAACGCAAGCCTGCTTATTTGTTCCTGCTACAACGCTATTCATGAAGACATCTACATTATTCGTTATTGCCCTTCTTGCCAGTTCGTATGTGTTTTCGCAACCTACCTACAATTTTGAGGACCTAAGCAAGGCCTATAAAGGAGAGAATGCCGTCATAATCAAAAACAACAGAACCTATGAAATAGGGCTCAAAAAAGGAGAGCTACAAATCAGCAGTACCTCCGAGCTTGGGTTCACCGTATTAGAAGACAAGGCTACTATTTCGAGCGAACATGAAATTAGCTATTCTCCCGGATTCTATGAGATTGAAAGCCTCGAGGCCAGCTCCTATGTGCTAAAGGACGGACAAAAATACAAGCGCCATAAGGTCAAAGACTTTGAAGATTATTCCGACTATTCAGGCTATGTATTTTATGATGATACCCGTCACCGTAAATTTTATTTTCCGGGACTAACCAAAGGCACCTATGCAGAAGTTACGCATACCTATACCTATTTGCGTCCGCAGTTTTTAGGTGGTTATTTTTTCCAACCAGGCTCTTGGTCCACCTTGGAGAGTAACCTGACGGTTATAGTGGAAGAAGGCATTGAAGTGGCCTTTAGTGTTTTCGGAGATACCAGCGGCATTGATTTTTCACAAACTACTGATCGCGGAAAAACCACCTACCATTGGGAAAAGAAAAACAGTCTGAGCAAGAAATACTTCAATGATGCCCCTCCTTCACGCTATTATGTGCCCCATATATTTGTGCGTGTGAATAGCTATACCTACAAAGGCGAAAAGAAAAAGGTTCTTGAGAATACCAAAGACCTCTATCGCTTTAACCGCGAATTTTTAAATGAAGTCAATAAGCAGGCTATATCTTCAGGCATTCAGCATGTGGTAGATAGTTTGAAAAAGATCAACGATAATACCGATACACTCATTCAAAACATCTTCTACTGGGTGCAAAACAATATCAAATACATTGCGATTGAAGATGGTTTGGGAGGCTATGTTCCGCGTCAGGCTAATGATATTTATGAAAATAAATACGGAGACTGCAAGGATAAATCCAGCATAATCACTTGCATGCTCAATGCCGCCAATATTCCTTCGCATATGGTATGGATAGGCTCCCGCGATTTGCCCTATCGCTATGAAGAACTTCCTACGCCAAACGTAGACAACCATATGATTGCAGCGGTATATCGGAACAATGGATGGATTTTCTTAGATGGAACCGCTTCGCATGTGCAGTATGGATACCCGACCAATTTTATACAAGGCAAGGAAGCAATGATTGCTATTGACGAAGATTCTTTTACCGTGGCAGAAGTACCCATTGTGCCTGCCAGTGAAAATCTGATGAGCGATTCGATGTTTATGCGTATTGAAGACGGAGTGATTCTAGCCGATGGTCGGGTGCAGATAGAAAAGATGCAGAAGTTTCGAGTGACTCAAATTCTCCTAAACATGAAGGAGGAGGACCGCCGAAAAAGGTTTGAAGACCTAAACCGAAAGGGAAATAATAAGTGCAAAGTAGAGTCGATGGAAATCTTGGATTTTGAAAATAGGAATGTACCACTTCACTTAAAATATTCCATTAGCATTCCCGACTATGTGCGCGATATCGATAATAATCTATACATGAATATGTGGCTTTCAAAGTCGTATGTAGCAGCCAAAATCGACACATTGAAACGTAATGGTATTCCAAAGGAAGTGGATTACACCTATACAGACCACCAATATTATGAACTAGAAATTCCAGCAGGCTATACCCTTACTGCTGAAAACTTACCGGCCTCGGTCAACTATAAACAAGGTGATATTCAATTAAACTATAGCTATAAGTTAGTTGGTAATAAAATCATATTCGACTACCGCTTTACCGTGGATACCTTACTCATCAATCAGGAGCATTTTGCTGATTGGAATAATGCCATCGACCTTTTGAACAAGGCGTATGGTGAAATAATTGTACTTAAAAAACAACCATGACCATGAATAAATTATTAGCCCTTTTATTCGTCGCCCTATTCAGTGGCGGAAGCCTTTTTGCGCAAAGTTCCGAGTTTTCCGCAAAGGACTATGATGTACTTGGAACAATACCAGAGATAGCGTTGGACTCCCATGAAGCCAAGCTCGATTTGTTCTATATCTTCGACCGAGTCTTTGTAGAATACATCATCGACAGTGAGCGTCAGCGCTATTTTCGCTGGCGCGTGGAGCATAATCTCAAATATATCAATGACGACAATGCCATCGAGGACAATAATAAATTATACATCCCTCTCTCTAGCGAAAAATCCATTGAAAACTTAGTAGTTCGGGTATATAAAGACGGGAAGCTTGTATCTGAATCGCTCGCGGATGAACTTAAGACCGTTGAACTGGAAAATAGAGACATTAAACTTCTTGCACTTAAAGGGGTGGAGAAAGGCTGTATTATCGAAACACTTATTGTGAAACGTTTGGACCTTGAAGGCTATGATTACGAATACTTCCAAGACGAGGTTCCGCGACGAAATGTAGAATTTGGGCTGTATGTCCCAAAAGATTTCCGTTTTCGTGTGCGCTCATACAATGGCTTAAAAGAGGCTAAGGTAGAGAGCGGTTTATGGAGAAGGACCTATACCCTGACGCAAGATAGCATCCCAGCGCTCGAAGAAGAAAAATATGCCTTTCAGGATGCGAATAGGATGCGGGTAATGTATACCATCCATGAAAATACCCGCAATAATTTCACATTTCCGCGCTATGAAGAAATGGGAAGTGAATTCTATGGTGGAATCATGAAGGATTATTCAAAGGGAAGAAAAGCCGTGAAAGCCTTGGAAAAAAAGGCCGCCCTCACGGAAGAATCCGGAACAAAACTGCTCATTTATCAAATCGATCATTATCTCAAAACACACCTTTTTCCACTCCCATTCATAGAATCAGCGAGCAAATTGAAAAAGGTCATCAAACAGAAAGTCTGCTCACCTCGCGACTATTTGAGGGTTTACATGTATACATTTACCAAACTTAATATCGAGTATGAAGTGGTGCTTACAACCAGTAAAACACGTCGTCGATTTGACCCGGAATTCGATACTTGGAACTATTTGGTTGATCCAATCTTTTACTTTCCTGAATTTGACATCTACCTCGATCCTTTTGAACGGGGTGAGCGATTAGGAAGAATCAATAGCGATTTCTTAGGACAAGATGCGCTCTTTTGTCACCCTTATATGGATGGCGATGACCATAAAGTAAGCAGTAAAGTCAAACATATTGATAAAAATAAAGCGCTTGAAAATAGTGATCTACATGAGATCACATTGACACTTAGCGAGAACCTACAAGGGTGTAAAATCGATTATAGACGCCGTTTGAATGGGTATGCCGACATGACCTTGCGCTCGGCCTATTTCAGCAGTGATTTTGAAGACCGTGAAGAGTTTATCAAAACCTTTGTGAAGGGAGATGCTGAGGAAGCAGAAGTAGAATTGGGAACAATCACCAATTACGATATGTCCAAACTGGACGAATACAAAGAGCCATTTGACATTTCGGCTAAATTGACCACTTCGTACTATGTGGAAAGCGCTGGAGATAAAATCCTCATCAAGGTGGGCGAATTGATTGGCGCACAGTCGGAAATGTACAGCGAGAGCCCACGCCAACAGCCGATGGAAATTGCCTATACGCACCGGTATATCAGGAAGATTAAAATTGAAATTCCAGAAGGCTATCAAGCTAAAGGGCTCGATAAGCTGAACATCGATATTCAATACAAGAACCTAGCAGGAGAATATTCCATGGGTTTCACCTCTAATTATAAAATTGAAGGAAATAAGGTAGTGATTGAATGCATCGAATACTATAACGACCTCGATTACCCGCTCATTCAATACGACGAATTTGCTAAGGTGATTAATGCCGCTGCCGACTTCAACAAGATTTCTATTTTGATTGAGAAGAAAGGAGAAAAATAAACGTCGTTAATGATTTTATAGAAAGGCCGGCATTTGTCGGCCTTTTTTATGCTCGCTATTTCATCGGGGCAAAAAATAAGGTCTCATAGGTTTTCCAATCCCAATTCTTCGAGCCTTCGAAACAATGATCCATGGACATGGCCATTTTACTGGTATAAAGGCAGCTCGTTAAAAGCAAGCCTATAAGTATATAGCGGGAAGTCGTTTTAAACTGCTTGAGCCGCGATAATCCATAAGCCAATGGAATGCTCAACAGTGTGAGGTATTCCACATAACTACGCTGTCCAAATGCGCAGCCAAACCACCAAGCCCACCAGCAGGAGAACATATAGCTAATCACGATAAAGACACCGAGGGTCAAGGCGCCATTCATCACTTTTTGACGCGCCATCCGAATCATCCAATAAAGGATAAAAAACATGATTGGCATATAGATGAACAAGCCATTATAGGGATCAAAAAAAGTACGAATCGTTTTGGGGTGAAGCCATTTAAAGCCCTCCTCTCCATAACTATAGGCAAGCATGCTTTCAAAGGCATAGTTCCAATAAAGAATTTGAGGGAGAAGGAGCACTATCCCGCCTAGTAGAACTCCTAGCAGGTTTTTTACGCGGAACATACGTTTGAATCGTTCCTGAATTTCCACCCAGGAGGCAGCGTCAAGGAAGAAGAATACAAGGGGAAAGAGAATATTGCTTTGGCGCAGCATAACAATCCATCCGCTTAATAAGCCAAAGACCAAAAATTCCCAAAAGGCTTCTCTTTTAAAAAAGGAGCATCGTTTGATAAACAAGAGAAGGCCGGCAAATACCGCAAAAGAATAGACATGCGACATCCCCGTCTCTATGCTTCCATAGTAAAGGAGATTCGTGCCAAAAAGCAAGATAAGCAGGACCCAAGGCAATACTTTTTTCGAAAAATAATAGGCAAGAAATTGAGCCAAGAGAAGCAGCCCCACAAAGAGGTAAATAGCCGCAGCCAAACTCGCCATTCGGTTTTGTATGACTGAGAATCCCGGGTATGCTTCGTCCTCTCCTTCTAGGAAATGGCCAATCAAGTAAAAGGGCGCCTGGGCCAAGGCTGTTCCATAGGTATACTTCGTAATGAAGGTTCCTGTTTTGGGGTCAATCTCAAAACCATAGCCAGTATTTCGAACAAGACTGGTATCTACCACTTCACGAGCATCCCAACCGTATTCAAAAGCAGAAAGAAAGATCTGATAACCCGCCTTATCTGCCCATATTTCGCTATGGTAATTAAAGCGACCCGAACGGGCGTGGCGGTTGAGTGCAAAGAATACCAAGAATATCCCAAGAAGGGTCCATAGAACCCGAGCTATCCAAGGATTCTTCATGAGCCTATGGTTTAATCAGCTTTTCTAAGTATACCCCATAGCCACTTTTCTTAAGTGGTTCGGCAAGTTGGATGAGTTGTTCTTTATTGATGAATCCCATGCGATAGGCTACCTCTTCGATGCAGCCAATCTTTAAGCCTTGGCGCTCTTCAATCACATGCACAAATTGTCCGGCTTGCATCAGCGAAGCATGCGTGCCCGTATCCAACCAAGCGGTTCCACGGTTCATGATGCCTACTTGCAATTTTCCTTGGCGTAAATATTCTTTATTTACGTCTGTGATTTCATATTCACCACGAGAGGATGGTTCCAAATCCTTGGCGATTTGCACCACACTATTATCATAGAAATAGAGTCCTGGAACTGCATAGGAAGATTTCGGTTCATCTGGTTTCTCTTCGATGCTCAATACCCTTCCATTCTCATCAAAATCAACCACTCCATAACGCTCTGGATCACTCACATGATATGCAAACACAACGCCACCTTCCGTGTCGGTTTTAGCTTGCAGCAGTTTCGCCAAGCCCGAGCCATAGAAAATATTATCGCCCAAAATCAAGGCAACCTTATCGTTCCCAATGAACTTCTCGCCTATCACAAAGGCCTGAGCTAGTCCGTTCGGCACCGCTTGCTCCTCATAGATAAACGCACAGCCCAAATTCTTTCCATCCCCCAATAGCCTCTTAAAATGAGGCAAATCATGCGGGGTTGAAATAATCAATATCTCTCTGATCCCAGCCATCATCAAAACAGACAAAGGATAATAGATCATGGGTTTATCATAAACCGGCATGAGTTGCTTGCTCATTGCGAGAGTGAGTGGATGAAGACGGGTTCCTGAGCCGCCAGCAAGGATGATGCCCTTCATGGATGCGTTATTTATCGTGTTTAGTTATGTAATCAAGTTTCTTTGGTTCCACTGGTGGGGAGAGGAGGCCTCATATGTTTCTCGGGCAAGATAATCACAGGCCAATGTATAATCAAGCCATGTTTGTGTTTCGGTCGATTCTCCCTCAGCATCCGATAACTTGGCAACAGATGATTTCGGATATCTGTGCTTTCTCCAAGCCTCGGCAAGATTGCCACCTTAAAAAAAGAGACCCTCCCTACCAATGGCAGAGAGGGTCTCCTTAAAAAGTAAGTTAACTTACTTCACAATCATTTTATTTCCTACACTATAGGTACCGGTTGAAAGGGTATACGTATACACACCAGAGCTCAATCCGCTAGCATCAATGCTGATATTGCTGTTTCCAGCACTGAATGTTCCCAAGTTTTGGCTGATAACGGTTTGTCCTAAAAGATTACTTACCGTTAGGGTTACGTTCGTTATTTCAGTCAAATAAACCGTAACGCTCGTTTCATTGCTGAATGGGTTCGGATAGTTTTGAGAAACGCGGAAGATTTCTGAGTTTTCACGAACTATACGCTCCAAGCCTACGCCAGGACCTTGTCCAATTTCATTATTGATAATTTTGCTTACTGGCACTGCAGCATACATGATTTTATTGTTTACTACTGGTTGATTGTTTCCACCTGTTGCATTGTTTTGCAAGTTGGTTCCAGGAGTTTCGTCTTGCTGCCATTGTATATGAACAAAGTCATCTACACGACGAGCCATTGCCGGAAAAGCGTCTTCCAGCAATTGAACCTGACTGATATTTTGTGGGTCTGACCAGTTTGCACCGCCATCTACAGAGTAAACCAAATATACGTCGCGGTAATTTACGTTATCAATGCTTACATCATTTTCACGCGGGGCAGAATAGGTCACAAAGATTCTTCCTTGGGCGTCAATACCTGCTGAAGGCATATTTACCAATCCTGTATTTCCTGTGCGAGCTACGTTTCCAAGACCTGAAGGCAATTGCCCGCTTTGAAGTGAGTTCCAAGTTCCTGGCTCAATGTCTAATGTTTGGTTTGCATTCTCATCCACAACTCCGGCAATACCTTGGGTAAGGCCAGTTGCCTCGCTCCAGCTAGCCAATAATGCTGTAGCTGGGAAGAAACTGTATGCTCCGTCTGTACTATCGTCATCAAGGATACGAGATACGCCCCAAAAAACGTGGCAATCTCCATTATTATCAATCAATACATCCACCGATCCATCATTACACTGAGGGGTATCTAAGGCCAATGTATTTCCAGAGAAAGGCGCATAAGCGAAAGAATCAACAATGATTCGGGTGAAAGTTTCACCATCATCGGTCGATTTCCAAAGAATCACATCATCACCTAATCCACCAGAAACAATCGCCACCGTATTTCCATTCACGTCGATGGCGTAATTATCACCACCTCCGCCAACAATACGGGTTGAGTCATATCCTGGAAGCATGGTATTTGCTTTGTCCCAAGTAGTACCTCCATCTTTCGAGCGGCTATACATCATTGGACCTCTTACCCCATTACGCGAAATCACACGAGGATCGCCTGGAGCAGAAGAATCAGAGAAATTACAGATCAAATGGATGCTATTTCCATTGTTTGCAGCACGGTTCCAAATTGGGCGTTGACCGCCAGGGTATCGCAAAATAGCAGGACCAGTCGTCCAGTTTTCGCTTCCTTTGGAATCGTTTTTCGACACGCGAAATCCGCCATCAGTCGCGTCATGAGCGATTATCCATTCTTGTCCGTTTGGAAAAATTCCTAAACTCGGCCAACCTGAACGGAAATTGTCAACTCGGTTTCCATTTCCTTCGCCATTGCGAATGAAAGAAGTCCCATTATTGTAATTGTAACCCGCACCACGTTGCGCAAATCCACTATTCCCTTCTGGATCAGTTGTCCAGGTTATAGAAACAGTTCCGTCATTATGCAAATAAATACGGCGACCGATTGATGCATTGGTTTGCAAATCATAATAGGTTTCTCCAACTTGGATAAAAGTTACCCCTTCGGTTTTTCCTTTTTTCGCTGCATAATAAGCAGGGTTATTGGGGTTCATTGCAGGACTCACCTCTGTGAGTACCTTTTTTTGTGCGGGCACTGCCTGATTTTGTTCTGGCGAGGGCTGCACGAAGTTATTTTCTCCCTGAATCTGGGCAAATGCCAGAGCCGGAAGTAGTCCTAAAGCAAGCAGTAACGGTTTTTTCATCCTAATCCTAGTTAATATTGAGTGTAACAAATTAAATTCAAAAGTTTCTTACTACCTAATCAAGCTGTTCGCATCATCTTTAAAAACAACTCTCTTAAGAGTGCTTCATCATCGGCACTTCCTCCTCCTATTCCCTTGGCCTTCATGTCGGTTTCCATTAAAAGGCCGAATATTCGCTCCAAAATAACAGGTGGATAATTTCTTGCTGCCAATAAATAATCTTTCACGAAAAAAGGATTGACGCCAATTGCTGAAGCAATGCTGCGTTCATCTTTTCCCGCCTGAGTATGGACCAATAATATTTTACTGAACCATGAAAATAGGCTCCCCAATAAAACTACGGGTTTCCCAAAAGGGTTTTTGCTGGCATTAAAATAATTCAAAATCAATATGCATTTCTGAATATCGCGGCGTGCCATGGCAGACTGCAATTCAAATACATTAAAATCGCGGTTGATCCCTATGGAGTCGGTAATATCTTTAAGACTCAGGCTCTTTTTTCCTTCGTTATTCAGTAAAACCTTGTCGAGCTCATTAGAAATGCGCGATAAATCGGTTCCTAACGATTCAGCTATCACTAGCAGGCCCTTCTGTTCACAACTCACCCCTTTTTCAGCAAGGTAGCCTTCAATCCAGGTAGGAACTTGATTGTCGTACAAGCGCTTTGACTCCATGGCTACCTGCGCATCGAACAATTTGCCCACTTTGGTGCGCTTATCTATATTCTTGCCCTTAAAGCAAAAAACGAGAAGGGTGCTATCGAGCGGTTTCATAAGGTAACTCATCAAGTCGTCGAGTTGCTTAAGATTCTGTGCCTCCTTGACCAAAATCACTTGATGCGACGACATCATCGGAAAGCGACGTGCCGCGGCAGCGATGGTTTTGCAGTCGACGTCCTTGCCGTAAAACACGGTTTGATTAAATCCTCGCTCTCCTTCACTTAGCACCTTATGCTCAATATAATGAGCCAGTTTATCAATAAAATAAGACTCCTCCCCATAAAACACATAGACTGGGGCGTATTTCTTTTCCTTGAGGTCTCGGAGAATGGATTGGTAGGTATGCGAAGTTTTAGCCATTATTGTATCGATGTTTGACGCGTTAAATTTCCCGAACTACACTTTTCAGTTTCAGGAATCGCCCCGCAAAAAAATGATTTTTGATGTGGTGCGCAAGAAATATATTATTCTTACTCCTGAAGAATGGGTGCGGCAACACGTGGTGCATCACCTTTTATATGACAAAGGCTATCCTGCTTCGCTGCTTGCCATTGAAACAGGAATCAAATTTCAAGGCATGATTCGGCGCTGCGATGTGGTCGCTTATAAGGAAAATAAACCTTTTTTACTGATTGAATGCAAGGCGCCTTCGGTCGCATTAAGCAAAGATATTATTGCCCAAATTGCCCGCTATCAAAGTGTGTTAAAGGTCCCTTATCTATTTATAAGCAACGGATTACAGCATTTATGCCTCCGTATAAATGAAGCTGGACGCATCGAGATTTGTGAGAATATCCCCGACTACCAGCTATAATTTTGGGTTAAAAAGGCAATTTTTTTTTTCTGTTTTATTGAACTATCCGTGAAGCGAATATCTTTGCCAGCCAAATAGCCTACACATGACTTTTATACTTATTGCTGTATTTGTTATCGGATACTTGGCAATCGCCTTAGAGCATCCGATTAAAATTAACAAAACGGCCAGTGCATTGCTTACTGGGGTAAGTATGTGGACCATCTTCGTCCTTGCCAATGGCTCTCTTATCGATGTAAACTGGGAATCATTTAAGCATTATCTCTTCGTTGAGAATATTACAGAAGTTACTGATGCGGTGAAAACACATTTCGTTTCACACGAGCTTTCGCATCACCTTTCTTCTATCTCAGAAATTCTCTTCTTCCTTTTAGGGGCTATGACCATCGTCGAGCTCATAGATTCACACCAAGGATTTAAAGTAATTACCAACCGTATTACGACTAAAGACGCTAGAAAATTGCTCTGGATTATCTCTATCCTAACTTTCTTTTTATCAGCGGCACTCGACAACTTAACAACCTCCATCGTAATGGTTTCCTTATTAAGAAAGCTGATTCATAATACCGAACAGCGCAAATTCTTCGCAGGGATTGTTATTATCGCCGCCAATGCCGGTGGTGCATGGTCACCAATTGGCGACGTAACAACAACCATGTTATGGATTGGTGGACAAATTACTGCATCCAATATCATCTTAACCCTACTAGTTCCTAGCATAGTTTGTTTAATCGTTCCGCTTATTTACCTCTCATTCAAAATGAAAGGCGAAGTAGAACGAGGCGACTATGACCTGAATGCAGCGAGAGAAATGGAATTGGTAAAAGGAAGTAAAACCATGCTATTTGCTGGTATTGGTTGCTTGCTTTTTGTTCCAATATTTAAAACCGTAACTCACCTTCCGCCCTATATGGGAATGCTCTTCGGGCTTGGAATCATGTGGCTACTATCAGAAATTATTCATTCAGACAAAGACGAAGAGGAAAAGAAACCCTACTCCGCAGTTCATGCCTTGAGTAAAATTGACACTTCTTCGGTTCTCTTCTTCTTGGGTATCTTAATAGCTATTCATGCTCTTCAATCCACCTATATTCTTAGAACAATGGCTGAATGGATGGATGAATCCATAGGTAACCTTAACGTGATTGCTATGGCTATCGGTTTGCTTTCTTCCATTGTGGATAACGTTCCATTGGTGGCAGCATCCATGGGAATGTACAATATGGCAAGTCCGGCTGTTAACCCCGAAGTCTTCAACTATGCCATGCAACATTTGGGAGAAGTAACAGATGGAATGATTATGTACGAAGGAATTCGCTACTATTTGGTTGACGCAAAAATCTGGGAATTCATTGCTTATTCTGCTGGAACAGGAGGTAGTGCGCTGATTATTGGCTCAGCAGCCGGTGTGGCCGTAATGGGTATGGAGAAAATCGATTTTATTTGGTACATGAAACGTATCAGCCTCTTAGCGATTCTTGGATTCTTTGCAGGGGCCTTTACTTATATGGCTATGCATCCTCTCTTCGCTATTTATTAATACGTTCCAAATACTAAAATATTGGAGCCTGGAGCTTGGTTCCGATAGCTAACGGAATTGAAAATTAAAACTTTATAAACAGCTTTACGCTACTCGAATCCACCTTTGCTTTCAGGGGTGGATTTTTTTTTAGTATATGGATGGACATAGCCGTCGCATCAGGAAATTCCTTTTGAGCAGCCATTACAATGCGATTCGCCACCGTTTCTAAAAGCCATTCTGGCTCCTTCATCACAGACTGAATAATGAACAGAAGCTTTTCATAATCTAAGGTTTCTTTCAGTTCCACCGCCTCCGCTTTCACCTCAGCAGGCATCTCCAATGAAATATCCACCAAAAACAAACGCGCCTCTTCCCGCTCATACTCATAGACCCCAATTCGTGCTTGCATTTCTAATCCATTGAGCGAAACAGTCCGTAGTGCCTTCATTCCGCGAAGATAACTGAAAAGGTTTTGGGTTAGCTCAGGACGCAGGGCACAGAGCTCAGGGATAGAAAGCAGCTACCCGAACCCAAAACCCTTACCCCTACTCAAACAAGCTAGCTTCCTCCCTATCTTTTTGCTACTTTTGTCCAAATTTTAGCAAGAACACATGCCGCATTTTCCTAACCCAGAAGAAAGCCTCCACCGCAGCGCCAAACAAGACTTGTTTCAAGCGCCTGATTTTTATGCTATTGATGATTTATTAAGTGAAGAACATAAACTTATCCGTGATTCTGTTCGCGAATGGGTAAAGCGCGACGTTTCGCCAATCATCGAAGATTGTGCCCAAAGAAATATCTTTCCACGCCACCTCATCAAAGGCATGGCCGAAGTGGGGGCTTTCGGTCCGAATTTGCCAGAAAAATACGGCTGTGGTGGACTCGATTATATCGCTTACGGACTTATCATGCAAGAAATTGAAAGAGGCGACTCGGGCATGCGCTCAACTGCCTCTGTTCAAGGATCCTTGGTGATGTATCCTATCTATAAATTTGGTAGCGAAGAACAACGTATGAAGTACTTGCCGAAATTGGCGAGTGGCGAATACATGGGCTGCTTCGGACTCACCGAGCCTGATCATGGAAGTAATCCTGCCGGCATGACCACCCACTTCAAAGACATGGGAGATCATTACCTCTTGAATGGAGCCAAAATGTGGATTTCCAATTCTCCGTTTGCTGATATCGCCGTTGTTTGGGCGAAAAATGAAGAAGGGAAAGTGCGAGGAATCATCGTTGAACGTGGCATGGAAGGGTTTAGCACTCCTGAAACCCATAATAAATGGTCGTTGCGTGCTTCAGCAACTGGCGAATTGGTCTTCGATAATGTAAAGATTCCAAAAGAGAATTTGCTTCCTGGTGTTGAAGGACTAAAAGGACCATTAAACTGTTTGAACTCTGCCCGTTACGGAATTAGCTGGGGTGTGGTTGGTGCGGCCATGGATTGTTATGATTCAGCCGTACGTTACTCCAAAGAACGTGAGCAGTTTGGTCGTCCGATTGGTGGTTTCCAATTAACGCAAAAGAAATTGGCGGAATTCCTCACGGAAATTACCAAAGCTCAATTGCTCTGTTGGAGACTTGGCCATTTGATGAACGAAGGAAAAGCAACGCCTGCACAAATTTCTTTGGCCAAACGAAATAACGTAGATATGGCAATACATATCGCTCGCGAAGCACGCCAGATTCATGGCGGAATGGGCATTACTGGAGAGTATCCAATCATGCGCCATATGGCCAATTTAGAATCAGTAATCACCTATGAGGGAACCCATGATATCCATCTGCTTATATTAGGCATGGAAATCACCGGTGAAAATGCCTTTACATGAGAAAATTAGCCCAGGTATATTGTTCGCTTTTATTCCTTGTCACTTTTTCGAATGAGGCAATGGCTTACCGCGATGTGCCTGCGCTGGTTCACCTCAATAAATTGGAACAAGCAGATACCATTGGCTTCAACCTTGTAGATGGTATTTGCGCTCTCCTTTATCCTCGGATTTTAGATGGATCTATTCCTTTGTATGTTAGTCCGGAGAAAAAATTACGCATCGATGCCGCATCCTTAATGTCGCTCGAAAACTCTACAGGAACCAAGTTCGAACAATGTCCCGACCTGTTTATCCATGAATTCTGGAGCAGCAATCGGAGGAGCACCCACTTTCAGGTTATGGGCTTTTCATTCGTGAATAAAAATATGCTGAATGAAAAGGTTTCTTTTGGCTTTGTGTCTATTCAAGATATCGACTCGCTTCTTCATCATACCTTTATCCATACCACCGCCAATGGAAGCTCAGAAATTGCCTTTGATCAAGCGTTGATGAGTCGCCGATACGCTTTTCATTTGGTACAGCTTGGAGAAGAAGCCTTTTATTCAAATCCGGCTCAAGCCGTTAAATTAAAACGTGAAGCATTTAGCTCAGGCAAAGAAATACGTGGTGTTAGCTCTATTCCTGCGCGGAAACAATTGGCTTATCAGGTAGTTAAGAAAAAATACACCACAGATATAGACTGGAGCAATGAGCTGGTTGGGGCAATCGAGCAGGTTTTAAAAAATAACCAAGAGCTCTTTTTCAACTTAGGTGGTGCTCGGTATGATAGCTTTCCTTCTATGACCTATACAATTCCTGAAGTTCGTGGATTGCTCATTGAAGAGAATTGGGAAAAGAAAGGAAGAAAAACTTATTTAGCCTCTGCTCGCATCAAGATTATCCTTGCTGAAGGAGACTTATTTTGGATTGATTTAAAGGAACTCGAAAGCTATGGCATCATCTTACACTATAAATCTCTGCGCGAAATTTTAAGCGACAAGCCATTTATCTACGACTTATTCCGAATAAATAGTCAGGAAATTAACCCTGAAGAAGGACCGCATTATGTGGAAGCATTGCGCAAGGCTCCGTGGAATCAGTTGAATGCATATGTGGTTCAATAGAACGATAGACCTAAATGGAAATTCTCTCCTTTATGCTTTTAAGAAAGTATTTTTTCCAACTCGTCTGCAAAGCGGTCGGTATAAAGAGGTTTCACTACATAGCCTTTAGCCCCTAGTTGTTTCGCTAGTTCGATATCCGATTCGGCAGTAGATGTGCTCATCACATAGATATCAATATTCGCTATGCGGCTGTTTCCTTCGCGTAGTCGCAAAAATTCAAAACCACCCATTTTGGGCATGTTCAAATCCAATAGAATCAAATCTGGATATGGCTGAAGGCTATCTTCAGAATCGAGTTTTTCGGCCGCGTCCAATCCGTTTTCAGCCAGATGCAAATGCTGCGTAAATCCTTTCTTGCGAAAAGCCCTTTTTACGTTTAATACATCGACTTCATCGTCTTCAATCAATAATACCGTCTGGTACTTGGCCATTTTTAAACTAGTCAACATTGTCTCTCCCCTTGGTTAATAATTAAAAGTGAACCTGTATTAACCGAGGGAAAGATAAGCTATAGTACGCTAAATCAAAAACTTTTTACTTTATTTTAACAAACTAGTCTTGGGGAATTTCAATACAAAAACTTGCTCCACCTTTTAAGGTATTGCTTAGCTGAATTTTCCAGCTTTTTTCATCGCATAATTTTTTTACGATAGCCAGACCAACGCCTGTGTTTTCTTGTTTATCGCGAGAGCTTAATGTCTGAAAAATTTGGAAGACACGTTTACGGAAACGAGGATCGATGCCTTGCCCATTATCTTCCACAAAAAAGCGATGCAATCCTGGAACAAATTCGTAGCGAATTAATACCTCAGGATGCGCATTGGTATTATGTTTTATCGCATTGGAAACGAGGTTGGTCATTACCTGTTCAAAAATCAAACGATCTGCTGAAAGGTCGGGCAATGAATCCAAAATAATCTGTGCTTTCGATCCAGAAGTACGATGCGATTCACAGATGTCATTGAGCACTTCGAAGGCAGAAAAGAAGCTTTCATTTTCTCTCTTTTTTCCGGCCGAACTATACGTCAAAATGCCATTAATCAAATTCTCCATGCGTTGAATCCTGCTTTGAAGTAATTCAATATGTGCATCCATTTCTTTTTCATCCTTCCCTCTAGATTCTTTGATCCATTCTGACAAATTATGGATGGCGCGAAGCGGTGATTTCAAGTCGTGGGAAACAATTTGTGCAAATTGGTCGAGCTCTGAATTACGGATTTCTAATTCCCAAGTACGTTGCTCCAATTCAAGCCTCGATGCGACCGAATGGGTGATATTCTGAGCCGTGCAAACCATGATACCTTCGAGTCCGTCTTTCTGGGAAATCGTTTGCGCAATTCCCAAGATGTATTGGATATCATTATTCCGACCCAATACGCGAAACTCCACCCGAATTGCTTGATGCTGTGCAGTGGCTTCGTACCACGAATTGCGCACCCTTTCTATGTCATCCGCATGAATTTGATTCGCTAGATGCTCCATATTAAAGCTCTTCGCATTGGGGAAACCAAAAACCTCCCACGCATTATCAGAATGTAAAAGGGTGCCTTTGTCTAAGTCTACCTCAAAACTCGCTATGCTGGCCAATTGCTGGGCTTCACTCAATATATACTGGGTGCGACGCATGCGATTTTCGTCTTCCTTCCTTTCCGAGATATCCCGAAGCACGGCCACAATATATCCAACGCCTCCCAACTCCAGCCATCGCACATTTACCTCTACTGGAAACTGAGTTCCATCGCTGCGGACATTAATCCCTTCCACCAACATTCCATCCATATGGCTTTTCACTTCCGCCACATGAGCCTTCCAATCATCTAAGGTTTCGAAGATTGCCTCAAAGTCCAGCACCGACCTTCCTATGAGCTCGTCGCGTTTTAAGCCAAGATTTTCAGAAGACCGCTCATTCACATAAACCAGAATTGAATCTTCTGAAGCTACCTGAATGGCATCATTCGTCAAATCGACCATCTGGAGGAACATATCTAAATCTCCTTCTGCCTTTTTACGTTTAGAAATATCAATATATAGGCTGATAAAATGCTGAATTGCTCCCTCCGCATTCACTACTGGAAGAATCGTTGCATTAAACCATAAGACCTGCTCATTTTTGGTTCTTTTCTTTACTTCCCCTCGCCAAATGGTACCACGGGAAATTTTCTCCCAGATTTCATTCAGATAGGCCTCCTCGTGCAATCCGGCGCTTAACATTCCAATAGGTTTGCCGTAAAGTTCCTCCTCTGAAAATCCTATTAGGACATGAAAGTTTTCATTGACCTTTAGAATATTCCCTTCCGTATCTACTTTTGCAAGAAGCACTGAACTTTCAATCGCAGCAGTCAGCCCACTAAAATCGCTCAGGGTGTTTGTATCAGTATCGAGATGCTCTTGGAAGGCTGAATGGCTTTGGAGGATACTGTGAACAGCTTTATAGACCTGCGCATCCGAGGCCTTTTCCAAGCCTAGTAGTGTACTAAGTAGTTCCTCACGTACGGCCGACTGCTCCATATTTCAAAGATGACGTTTTAGAAGCTATTACACTTGGATTAAGGAGGAAAAAATTTGAAGGGGATGAGTAGCCGTTCTTTATAGAAAGCATTGTTAAAGTGAAGGCTTTTTGAATTGTCAGTTACGGATTAAAGGACATCCTATATGAAATTCCACTGCGTTCGAATATCTTTGTAAGCGAATGATTACCTCACTTTCACCCAAGGATATTCCACGCATGCTCCCCCTAGCTGGGATACTGAATCCGCGCACTGAAATCAGTACCTTAGAAGCGCGTTTGCATCAACTGTTTAGCTATCAAAATTACCGTTGTTTTGGATGGGAAGAAGAAGGGAAATTGGTTGCCATGTGTGGGGCTTGGACCATAACCAAATTGTATAGCGGAAAGCAAATAGAAGTAGATAATTTCGCAGTGGCAGACGGATGGCAATCCAAAGGAATCGGGGCAAAACTCATGCAGGAGCTCGAAGCCCAATTCGAAGCGGAAGGAGTTCAAAGTATTGAGTTGAATGCCTCTGTCAGTAATTCTGCGGGACATAAATTTTACTTCCGCCTAGGCTATAGCATCATTGGGTTCCATTTTATTAAAAAGCTGAATCACTAATTTGTAGGCCCCCTTTATGCATGGATGGTTCGCCTATATGAAAGCATTCGCCTATAAACTATCCAATACCTAAAACCCTCATAAACAAAATAAGCGCCTCGAATTGAGACGCTTATTTCTATGGTAGCGGGAACGAGATTTGAACTCGTGACCTCCGGGTTATGAATCCGACGCTCTAACCAACTGAGCTATCCCGCCAAAGAGGGTGCAAAAGTAGGATAATTTTTTAAAATAAAAATGTCTCAAAGGCAACATTATTTTTAAACAAACGTCGTTAAACGAATAGGGGCTTTCGTCTATCCTAGTGTCATTGCTTTGGAATACTAATTGCTCTTGTGTATCTTACAGAGAAATTCACTTGAAAAAAATTTACTCCGTTCTATGCTTCCTTGTTGGCCTTTTCATTTTTGCCGACGCCAATGCCACCCATCTTGTGGGGGGTAGCATGAGCTATGAGTATTTGGGCCTTCAAAATAATGGAAACTACCGGTACCGCGTTACCGTTCAAATGTACCGCGACTGTTTCGCCTCTAACGTGGCATTCGATAATGAGATAGATATCGGAATCTATAATAATAACTCGACCAAGACCCTAGCAAAGGTTCTAACCCTTCCGAAAATCACCGAGATTCAAGTAGACCCTCCTGCGGGTGGAGTAGATTGTAATTTTGATTCCAAAGTATGTATTCGCCAAGCGATTTATCAGGGCTTGGTTGATGTTCCGTCTAGCACGCTAGGCTATCACTTGGTGTTTCGTCGTTGTTGCCGTAATACCCAACAAAATATTATTGATGATATGGGCCAAACTTATTATGCCTATATCCCCAATACCTCCATCAATAATAGTTCTCCCTTTTTCACCCAAGTTCCAGCACCTTATATCTGCCGCAACGACCTGGCTTCTATCTATAATACAGCCAAAGACAAAGATGGAGATTCCCTCGTATACGAATTAAATACACCATGGACAGGTGGAGGGAAAGATGATCCAGTACCTGAATTACCTTTTAGCTTTCCCCAGATTCCAAATTTCGACAAGGTTCTCTACCGTAACGGATTTACTGTCAATAATCCATTCGGCAATTCAGGAACAGCAACAATTGATTCTAGAAATGGGGTAACCAACCTTTTATCTCCAGGGAGAGGACGCTATTCGATTGCCATTGATGTATCGGAATACCGAAATGGCGTGCTCATTAGCAAGATTCGCCTGGATATCCAGATGATTGTTATCGACTGTCCGCCAAATGCCGTTCCTGATATTACTACCTCCGCCAATACAACCAGTTTTACCGTAACTGAAGGTGAAAAAATATGCTTCGATGTGATTGGCAGCGACGCAGATAACGACAATATTAAACTCAAAGGAACAGGCGAGATTTTTGACGGGATAAATGGAAGCCAAGCTAGCTTCAGCCAAAAAACAGGAACGGGAAACGTAAGCTCCGAGTTTTGTTGGACGCCCCCATGTGGCTCCGCTCGAAGCACCCCCTATCCAGCTACATTCGAAGTAACCGATGATGGATGCCCTGCAAAAAGGAAACTTATCAATATCAATATTAAGGTCGTTCCATTTATTGGAGCGAGCCAGATAACAGGTCCATCCCCACTATGTGCGGACCAAAATGGCGTCGGCTATTCCACAAGCGGGCAAGCGGGCTCCACCTTTGAATGGACGGTAACAGGCGGATCTATTGCATCTGGACAAGGAACCGACAATATCAAGGTCAACTGGGACAATGGTTCCTTTGGAACAGTAGCCGTCAAAGAAGTAAATGCGGGTGGATGCCTAGGACAACTCGTCAATAAAAACATTACCCTCCTACCCGCCCCAAATAAGCCCTCTATTATAGGCCCCGATTCGGTTTGTGCTTTTAGTAGTAGTTCTGGGTATTCAATTAATCCTACTTCTGGATATACCTATACTTGGTCGATAAGCGGAGGAAACATAAGTGCGGGTGGCGGAACAGCAGCCATACAAACAAATTGGAATGCCCCGGGGAAGCGCTTTGTAAGCGTATTTCAAACGAACGCTGCTGGCTGTCCTAGTGAATCCGATAGCCTGTGGGTGGCTGTTATAAAAAATGAAATTGTTTCTCTCCTAGGTAGTCCCTCCGTTTGTCCGAATTCAGTAGAAATTGATTATTACGTTCAAACCCCAGATCCAAGCGCAAGCTATACCTGGACCGTAGATAAAGGAGCTCAAGTAGCAGGGGGTAAAGGACCCGCTATCAAGGTAAATTGGGGCGATATCGCAGTTGGCTATGTAGAAGTATTCGAGGTCAATAAATTTGGCTGCGAAAGCGACCCCGTTCGAATGGTGGTAGACATCAATCATAACCTCAAGGGAATGGTTCCTCTTTTCGAGGATACGCTTTGTGAGTTCTCGAGCAATATCGCTTATAAAGTGATTAGAACGAATGGATCCACCTACTATTGGGATGTGACTGGCGGTGCATTTCAGCAGAATGATAGCAGTGCACAAGTCACTGTAAATTGGGGCGCCACAGGTATGGCAGCAATCTCCGTTTATGAAACGGCCTACGACAGCGTGAACAATAAAACCTGTAAAAGCGATCCAGAGACTCTGGAGGTATTCCTCGCCCCTATTCCTAAAGCAAATCCAATTATAGGCCCGGATGAAATTTGTCAAAACAACGATTCACAGATTTACTTTCAATCTGGCTTTCTAAAAAGCACTTACGATTGGCGCTTCGATGGAGGAGTATTCACCGGACAAGGAAATGATTCAATCTATATTTTCCAAACGACAGACGGCGCATTTACCATCACGGCAAGGGAAACCTCACAATATGGTTGTGAAGGACCTGAAAACACCAAAAACATCATCATCCATCCCCGCCCAAAAACAGTAGGCATTAGTGGAGATCCTATTATTTGCTACCCGCGATTTGACAATGTCTTATATGGTGTACAAGGATTCAGCACATCACTCTATAACTGGAGTTTTGATGGCGGAAATATTACCAGCGGACAAGGAACGCAGCAAGTCACCCTCGATTTTAACGGCCAAGCAATTAGTCAGGTTATAGTGCAAGAAATATCTGATTTCGGCTGCCCAGGCGATACGCTTCAATTAGAAGTCTTTGCAGATAATCCTTCCATTGATCTGCATTTTATCTCTGTGGTTTTAGGGGATGATAGCAAAATGGAAGTTAAATGGAACCTAATTAATGCACCCCGCTATAACCAAGGCTTTTTGGTACAAAGACGTACTCCGAATAATGTGTGGCTTAGCGCTGGAACAACGCAACTTGGAACGGAATATTATATAGATGCTGGCCTCAATACAGACGATAACGACTACGAATACCGCGTAGTAGGTTTCAACCTATGTGGAGATAGTATCTATTCCGATATGCACCGTCAAGTGCGCATTATAGGAACCAAACCCGGAGACGATTCCTATGCCGTCAACTTATACTGGTCGCGGTATTTTGGATGGTCAGACGGAGTAAATAAATATGAACTGTTTAGAAGCTCCGGTGATAATGGTTTTATGATGCAAAATAATACAGGACTTGACACCACCGACTTCTACGATGATGGAACCGAAACATACCGTCAATGCTACCGAGTAAAAAGCACCGAAAATACAACAGGTACCGTAAGTTGGTCGAATGAAATTTGTTTTGGCTTTGATCCACTCCTCTTCGTGCCTAATGCATTTAGTCCGAATGATGATGGCACCAACGACCAATACACATGGTCCTATGCGTCCATCAAAACATTCTCCATCACTATTTATGATAGATGGGGAGAAAAGATCTATACCGCAGATAGTCCTGAAAAATTCTGGGATGGAGTCTATAGAGGCACAAAAGTACCAGATGGAGTCTATGTATTTATTATCAATTATGCAGGCTATGATGGCCGCCTGAATGTGGTAACAGGAAACGTGACCCTCCTTAGATAGCGTATCTTTTTAGACTGTAACTAGTCATTCTAGAATCACAAATTCATGATAGTATGTGCAATGCCCCTGCTCTTTTGGTAAGGTCATTTTTTTTATCCCATCCTTGTGTACAAGTTTATCGGTGTCAATCGCTTAAAAAATTGAAAATTCCATGGTTCAGAAAGCACACTATGGCGAAGAAAAAAGCAAGCGACAAGAAAATTTTCGTACTAGACACCTCAGTGATTCTCTATGACCACAATGCCATCAATAATTTTGAGGAGCATGATGTGGCTATTCCTATTACGGTATTGGAAGAGCTAGACAATTTCAAGAAGGGAAATGATACCATAAACTTTGAGGCACGAGAATTTATACGTTTCCTCGACAAACTCTCAGGCGAGTTTACCCTGCAAAATTGGATTCCTTTGAATGGACCTAGCAAGGGCAATTTCAAGGTAATTATGGATGAGAGCAGCCAAATCGATGCACGCAAAGTCTTTGGCGATTATAAAGCCGATCATAAAATACTGAATGCCGCCATGCACGTGCAGGAGGAAGACAAAGACAAAAAAGTTATTCTCGTAACCAAAGACGTAAACCTTCGTCTAAAAGCCAAAAGCCTAAGCATTACTGCAGAGGATTATGAAACGGGCAAGATTAAGAACCTCGATACACTGTACCGCGGCATTACCTCCATAGAGAATGTGGAAGATGAAAACTTAGAGAAGCTCTATAATGATGGCTATTTTCCGGCAAAAAATATTTTTGAGGATAAACCCCTAGCTAATCACTTTTTCATTCTTAAGAACAATAAGAAGTCAGCCCTATCTACTTATAACCCCTTTACCGAAAACATGGAGAAGGTAGACAAGCGCAGTGCCTATGGCATCAAACCAAAAAATGCAGAACAGGCCTTTGCGATGGATGCTATATTAAATCCAGAAATTCGTTTGGTCACCATTCAAGGCGTTGCAGGAACTGGGAAAACCCTCATTGCATTGGCTTGCGCTTTGGAACAAAGGTCTATGTTCCGACAAATCTATCTGGCTCGTCCAGTTATTCCATTGAGCAATAAGGATATTGGCTATTTGCCTGGTGATATCAAGTCAAAATTGAATCCCTATATGGAACCACTTTGGGATAATTTAAAATTCATACAGAACCAATGGCGGGAAAATGATAAGGAGCACCATAAGATCACTGAGTTAGTGGAAAATGAGAAATTGGTGGTGACCCCACTGGCCTATATTCGTGGACGAAGCCTTTCTAATATCTTCTTTATCGTTGACGAGGCACAGAACCTTACACCTTTAGAAGTAAAAACCATTATCACCCGAGCTGGAGAAGGTACCAAAATCGTCTTTACTGGAGATATCTTCCAGATTGATACCCCTTATTTGGACGCACAAAGTAATGGACTCTCCTACCTCATCGACCGTATTCGCGACCAAAACATCTATGCCCATGTGACCTTGGAAAAAGGAGAAAGATCCGAATTAGCAAATTTGGCTAATATCTTACTTTAGACGAACTAGCGACCGGTAAACTTTTCGACTGAACTACAAATTACCAGTTGAGGCGTTTAATAACGCGGAGATTATGGGAGAATTTATTGGTTTCGCGCTTGAGGATTCCTTGCGAATTAAAGGCATCGATTCGCACAGATCCGTGAGCATGGATAATTTCATTAGGAGAAAGTAGCATTCCCACATGGATGATGGCTCCTTCTTCATTGTCGAAAAAGGCCAAATCACCGGCTTTGGCCTCTTGCACGAAGGCCACGGTATCTCCAAGACTTACTTGGTCTTTGGCATCACGAAAAATCGCCTTATGATTGGCCTTGGCTATCACCTGAATTAATCCTGAACAATCGATTCCCATAAAGCTCCTCCCACCCCATAAATAAGGGGTTCCTAGAAAGGCCTTCGCTAATTGAACAGCTTCAATATCAGTACTTTGCGCACTAATTTCTAGCGCATTATTTTCGTGACGCAGCATATAACCCTGCGCTTCAATACTCAATTCAGACCCCATGCTCAATACCCGATTACCGGTATCAATCGCATAGGACACTGGAGAAGATGTTATTAAGCGGGTAGCATGTATAGATTCGGGGAAATACGATTGGGTGCGGTTGATCCAGCCTTCATAGTCATCCCAATCCAGCTTAATTCGAAGCCAATCATTCGTTTCCTCGAGCACAGAATAGGTCTCACCCATCAAAAGCTGAGAAACCATTTCTGATTTACTGCTTGTTTCCGCACGAAGAGGAATGCAAGATAAATGACAAATGCCTTGTGGCATGGCGCTGCTATTTAAAGGTGGAGACGGTTCTTGCGATCGAGCAGCACATCTTCGCTCTCTTCGCGGTCTGGATCAGGCACGCAACAGTCAACCGGACAAACGGCCGCACATTGAGGTTCTTCATGAAAACCGATACATTCCGTGCATTTTTCTGGAACAATAAAATAGACTTCTGAATTAACTGGTGGCATTTTTTTGTCTGCCGCGATGGTTCCACCTCCATAGGCCACTTCACCACTTAAGGTTGTTCCATCGGAAAACGACCACTCAATACCCGCCTCATAGATGGCGTTATTCGGACATTCAGGTTCACAAGCCCCACAGTTAATGCATTCGTCAGTGATAATAATAGCCATTCGTGCCTTCTTTTAGTACCGCGAATTTACCAAAATTTATTGCCGATTGAAAGCTTGTTTTGGATTGTTACCTTTGCAGTGCATGAATTACGCGCAATTAAGCACCGCCTTTGCCCGGCTTGGAAAGTCTTTTGTTGATCCGAATAACGCCAAGCTCGCTCTGGCCAAAAGGAAAGCAGCACATGAGAATCTTTGGTTTGATGAAAAGAGCATCAACTTTGCCCTTCAATCTTGGCACGAGTCTTTGAACGAACAGCAAATAAAGGCATGGATTAAGACTGAAAAACTGAGTGCGCCAGTAGATTCCCCGAAAAAAGTGGGCATCCTTATGGCTGGAAACATTCCTCTGGTAGGACTTCATGATCTAGTATGTGTTTTATTAAGCGGCCATCATGCCCATATTAAACTAAGCAGCGACGATACTGCATTGATGACCTATGTGCTGGAAGAACTCACTCATTACGACCCTTGGCTTGCTGAGCGAATTCACCCAGTCGAGCGCTTAAATGGTGTGGAAGGACTTATCGCCACCGGAAGCAATAATACCTCACGCTATTTTGAATACTATTTTCGGGAGGTACCACATATCATCCGTAAAAACAGAAATAGCATTGCCATCTTAACGGGTGAGGAAACCGAGGCTGAACTCTTTGCATTGGGCCATGATGTATTTACCTATTATGGATTAGGCTGTCGGAATGTAACGCAATTACTTTTCCCTAAACATCTTAGCCCTAGCTATTTTTATGATGCCATTGCCGACCATTATGAAGTGCTGAATCATAATAAATATGCGAATAACTATACCTATCACCGCGCCTTATTCTTGCTAAATCAACAGGAGCATTTAGATAATAATTTTCTCCTCTTAAAAGAAGATTCCAAGGTGTATTCTCCAGTGGGTTGTTTGAATTACGCCTATTATGAATCAGAAGAAGAACTGAACCAGCATATTGCTCAGAACACTGAGGAAATTCAAACCATCGTGAGCAAGGGTCATTTTGACTTCCCAACCACTCCCATTGGTCATGCTCAAAAGCCTGGCCTTGGTGATTATGCAGATGGAGTCAATACCTTGGCATTTTGTTTCTCTTTAAAATAAATATCTCCCTTACAGCAGAGCAGGTCTCCTTATTTAATTGGGAACTTTTTAAAGGACTCCTATTTGTAATTATTACTTCGTTGCTCGTTTATTATCTCCTCGTACAGAGCAATAGGCGCCTATCTATCGACAAAGGACGCCTCGAAAAGAGAGAGGAAATACTAAGAAGAATCTTAGAGAATAGCAATAGCGAATTTGGTCTGTTTGATGAAAACGGGCAGATAATATTTTTCCACCCACCTGGGTTTTACGCCTGCTTCCATCGAGGCAGCTGAGGTATTTTTTCGTTCCTTTCACCTGTCTAACAAGCAAAGAGAATCTCTTCTTTCTCTATTAGATTCTTGCAAGATCGAGCGCAAAGAATCTCAGAGGGAAGTGAATGTTGATGCCGGGAATCTTGGCCTCTTATTCGTATTTATTCCCGTTAAGGGGTATTCTGAAACCATGGTAATTGTAGAAGATCAGGGGTCCATTGGCGCGGATCAAAGGACTCATACATCTCGTAGAAGAAATCCGCGGTAATTCTGAAAATATAGCTGAAGTAGATAGCATTGACATGCAAGACATTTTGGGGAAACTCAAAATATGTTCAGAGGAACTAGATACTGCCTTGAATAAAACAGCTGAAATCCTTAATCGAAGTGAAGCCTAGAGGTTCGCCTCTATCGCTTTAATGAGTTCATCGGTGCTCGGCAATCCAAAATGCGTCCATACCACCACTCCATTTTTAATCAATAAGAGATACGGAATACCCTCCACCTGAAATTCACGGGCTAGGCTTTCGTATTTATCGTAGTCCATTTTTTGGCGCTGCAAACCCTCGTATGCCTGGTCCAAAGAATCGGCAATGGGCAATAAGATGCGGCAAGGCAGGCACCATTTAGCATTAAAGTCTACTAGGTGCAACACATTCGAATCCAGCCCAGCCATGAACTGAATCCGGTCGAGACTACTCTTCCTTTGGCTATTTCTTCCTTCTACAGGCAAGTTTTTGCTCTTCCATGAGGCAATTCCGTCCTCCAATTCAATAACTTCATAGCCTTGATCGCGTAAAAGTTTGGCGGCAGTATGACTTCTTCCACCAGAAAGGCAATACACCAATACCGGTTCTTGTTTCTTGAGTCGGCTCGTTTCTTCTTGGAAAGTATCGCCGTTGATATCCATATTGATGGCTCTTAGGATATAGCCTCCGTGGAATTCTTCGGCGGTTCTGACGTCCAACACTTGAGCATTAGGCATAGCTTGAATAAGGCTATCAAAACGCAAGGCATCCACTTTCTGATTTTGAGCTTGATTGGAACTTCCACAAGCAAAAAAGAGGAAAATGAAACAAGCAGCCGCGAATTTCATCATAATACTTCTTCCAAAATTTCTAGGACAGCCCTGGCCATCTTATTGTTTTCGTCTAAAAGCGGATTGATCTCCGTTACTTCCAAAGCAATGGTTTTTGGATGCTTCATGAGATGATACAAAAGCGTTTTTGCTTCATGCAATTGCAAACCATCCGGATAGGGTGTTCCTGTACCTTTTGAAACGCTAGGATCGAGGCTATCAACGTCGAAGGATACGTAGATATAATCGCAGTCTTTCAGATAATCTAAGGTTTCTTTGGCGACAGTTTCAATGCCGTATTGTTTGATTTCTTTCGGGGTATAAAACTCAATGCCTTTTTCATCGATAAAATCCCATTCTTGACGTTCTAAGTCGCGGATATCAATAAATACCAAGTCATTAGCCTGAAGTTTTGGAGAAATGTCGGCACCTCCTACCATTTTTGCTTCATTCCACAGCGCGATGGTTTCATCATCTGGCTCATTCGATTGATTCTCCAAATTATCCTCGCCCAATAGCATGGCCAGAGGCATTCCGTGAACATTGCCTGAAGGAGTGGTATACGGAGAATGTAAATCAGCATGGGCATCGATCCAAACAACACCCAAACGTTTATTCCCTATATACTTTTTCACCCCTGATATAGCTCCTGCAGCATTACTGTGGTCGCCGGTAAGAATAAGAGGAAAGAATCCATCATTCAAGGTATTGGCCACCATATCGCAAATACGAGGCAGCATTTGCACTATATGATTGAGGTTCAGGGCAAACTCCATTTTAGAGGCAAAACGGAGATTTTCATTGATATCATCCACCCACTCATACGGATAGCGGTTAATTTTTCTGCGGCCTTTGGATACGTCGGCATAGCGCAAAGCAGCGGGTCCTAAGCTCGACCCCCGGGTTCCTGCTCCTAATTCACTTCCTACTTCTATTAACTTGATGTTCTTGGATCTCATTATGTGTTAATATTCTTAATAAGCCGCCTCATTCCTCAAAAATATATTTTCTTTGTGTGGCGTAAACTGCTGCAAAGCTAATCAAACTCTTTCGATGCTTAAGAACCGATACATTGATCTGATTGAACAAACCTTTTATTTTCCTCGTCACGGATTTAACGTGCAAAACAATGAATTGAGTTTTCATGATATTCCTCTGATGGATTTGATTGAGGAATATGGGACACCTCTAAAGCTCACCTATCTGCCTAAGATTAGTTCACAGATTCATCATGCTCAGAAACTTTTTAATGAAGCTATTGAAAAGCATGAGTACCAAGGAAGCTACCACTACTGCTACTGCACCAAAAGCTCCCATTTTTCATTTGTGATGAATGAGGCGCTTAAAAACGATATTCACCTTGAAACTTCTTCTGATTTTGATATCCATATCATCCGTGAACTTGCGAGAAAGGGGAAATTCAATCATGATCGCTTTGTAGTATGTAATGGCTACAAAACAGTTAGCTATGTACAAAACATGGTCAACTTGGTGGAAGAGGGATTTACGAATGTAATTGGCGTACTTGATAATCCTGATGAGCTCAAACTATATCAAGCGCATCAAACTCCCATGAATCTGGGAATCCGAGTGGCCACCGAAGAAGAACCGAATTATTCCTTCTATACCTCGCGCCTTGGCATGAGTTCAAAGAGGGTCTTAGAGTTTTATCAAAATGAAGTATCGAATGACCCACGCTTTAAGCTAAAGATGATGCATTTCTTCATTAATACCGGCATTAAAGACACGAGTTATTATTGGTCGGAATTGGTTCGCCTCATCAACGTTTATTGCGATTTAAAGGAAGTTTGTCCGGATTTAACAAGCCTTGATATTGGCGGAGGAATGCCTATCTATACCTCTCTCGGCGTAGAATTGGACTATGCCTATATGATTGATCAAATCGTGTACTATATCAAAACCATTTGCGACGACCGCGGAGTTCCTGTTCCAGATATCTTCACCGAGTTCGGATCTTATACCGTGGCAGAGAGTGGGGCTGTTATCTATTCGATACTAGGCAAGAAACAACAGAACGATGCCGAACAATGGTATATGATTGATAGCAGCTTTATCACGACCTTGCCGGATACCTGGGGCATTGGACAAAAATTTATTCTTCTGGCCATAAATCATTGGGATAAGTCCTTTCAGCGGACCAATTTAGGAGGCATTACGTGCGACGGACAAGATTATTATAATTCCGATTCGCATACCAATCAGGTTTTTATGCCTAAAATAAATGACGGCGAAAAACTTTATATGGGCTTCTTTCATACGGGTGCCTACCAAGAATCTATTGGAGGATACGGAGGAATACAGCATTGTTTGATCCCTGCGCCTAAGCATATACTGATAAATCACGATGAAAAAGGAGCGCTGACTTACGCGCTTTTTGCCGAAGAACAGAGCCATCAGCAGATGATGAATATATTAGGTTACTAGAATTTAATAATAAGTTTGGCTTTTTCATAAACAGCCCTTATTTTTGCAGTCCTTTTAAAGAATACGAACATGGCTGTAACTACCTTACAACGTAAAGAACGCAAAAATAAAACCAACGCTCGTTTGAAAAAACAACACAGAAAACTTCAAACACAAGTTTCTACTGTTAAATCTCCCTTCAAAGGAGAATCTGGCGTGGTAATTGAAGAATAGTTTTCAGAGAGCAAAACTTAAGTATAAATAAAAAGCCGATCCCTAGGGTCGGCTTTTTTTTATTCGTCTTAACGCAACAAAAAATTTTAGTGGGTAATGACCAGTGATTCTTGGGCATTCCAGTCAGGGAAGCGCAAGAAATAAACACCTTGGCTCAGGCGGGTAAGGTCTATGAGCGTTTCTCCATCTGCATTCAGCGCCCAAGTCCCCAAGGCTTTTCCTTGTGAATCGAAGAGCATACAGGTACTTTCAGACTTGGTAAAGTTTACCACATTAAACTGCCCTTTAGATGGGTTTGGATAGACTACATAGGAATCATTTACACCAACAATAGGTATATCACCACTTTCCTCATCCTGCATTTCATTTTCTACCGTATTGGTTATGATCGGGTGCTGGTAATCGAAATAGATATACGCTCTATTTACAATAATATCTCCATGATTCAATTCGCGGATTAGTGCAATGTGGTAGGAAATATACCCCATACTCGCTTCCATATTGGTTCCACTATCAGGGAGCATGATATTCTCAAATGAATAAATCTGAACCCCATAAGCTAAAGGACCTGGATCAATCGTATATGGATGGCTCACGCCATCAAGCTTCACATAGGCCATTGGCAATTTGATATCTAAAGTATCAATCACATAAACATTAAGCGCAGTATCGGTACCCGTATTTTGAAAACGGATATGGTATTTGATTTCCTTGGTCTTTTTGGTGATGATGCTTTCTGGGAAGTTTTGCTTGTCGTTTGGATCAAAGGCTCCAACCACTTTAAGAACCAATGAATCTTTATTGTCAGCGCGCAAACAAGCACTATCCGACCATGCAGATATCTTAACCTTGGTATAGGAAGGGGTAGAGAGCGCTACACTTCCCATAAAGTGAATATGCTTCTCTTGGAATGGAGCCACCGTTAGGTTCCAAGTATAGGTACCATCCAAGCCTGAATCAATAGGCATGATATCGGCGCCCAAAAATTGAATTTCTTTTGGCATCTGAAGTGTCACTGGGCAATTCTGCACCCTGAAGCCTTCATTATAAATGTGCAAATCGTACTCTTCCACAAATCCTTGACGCGCTCTAAATCCGCGTGGTGAGGAAATACTAATTTTCACCAAAGGAGTTGTATCAATAATACTCAATGGGATATCGACAAAAATGGAATCACCTTCTTGTACTTGTATAAGTTTCGAGCTGGAGCAAATGCTTGTACTTAAACGAACAGGAATATTTGGAATACCCAATTCGTAATTACCCTCTCCCACATAGGAGCCAAAAATACCGGAACCAGCTTGTGTCAACCATAGGCGTCCGCTCGTCTTATCTTTTATAATAAGCTCATCGTCCATCATACGGTCGCCCGCTGTTTTGGCACAATCGCCATCTACATCTACAAATACTCTTCCTGCTAAATAGGCCAAGGTATTCACTTCAATATGGTAACTGTTTCCACTCAATTCAATGAGGTATAGCTTGCTTCCTGCTTGCACGAACATGGAGCGCGACGGATCCAATTTGCTGCGGAGTGATACCCATCTTTCACTCAGAGCATCTAGGCGATAAATACCCGGACCAAATAATGGCGAGTTTGATATTTGAATGGCAAAATGTTGATTCTTATGTATCTCATAGTCGAGAATAGAGAATGTTTTCGGGAAATTATAGTTCATCACCCGGTCAAGGGAGGCACTTAATAAGTTTAAATATCTTTCTTCTGGAGCACGAACTTCTTGGAATACCAATTCGCCTTGGGCCAATGGTTTCAAGAAATCGATTTCTCCCGCTCCACCTGAATAGGTTATAAAAATATCAGGCTGAAATAAAGACAAATTCTTCACTCCTAGCATGGAGCCTACCATACCAATGGAATCAAATTTACCCGCTAAGTAAAGATTGCCCTGATATTCTCCGAGGTAGGAAATACTTCCCCTTACTTCGCCGTAAACTTCGGCAAAGGCAAAATCATGCTTTACCCGAATCAGTTGATTGCTTCCGCTATAAGAAGTCAAATCACCAGCAAGATAAAGGTCATTATTATACCAAGCCATGGCACGGATTTCTGCACCATTGTCGAGCTTAGCATTAAAGGAGCTGATTTCCGTCCATTTTTCACTTGGTATATCGAAACGAAGGAGTCCCGCGCTGGAGCTACCATTACTAAATGATTGATACGCAATATATACCGAAGTATCCACCCCTATAAAAACGCCTCCATGCAAGCTATCAACTCCACTTGGGATGTACTCAGGATAGGTATTCCAGCTACTATTATTCCATGTTTTTAATCGCAATGCGCTAGCTTTCGGACCTTGCGACGCATTTCCATCATCCAAAATCCATAACTTATTCTGAAAGGACTGCGCATAGTAAACCTGGCGTGTAGCAATTGGATCATTCACTTCACTCCATTGCTGCGCCTGAGCCACAAAGGTGAAGCTCCATGCTAGCAAGCAAAATAGGGACGATATGCGCATTAAATTTTTCATAAGTATCGAACCAAAGAGAACCTTATCTCATAGAAACGATTTTGTAGGTTATAGCTGTTTCCAGATTTATATTGTTTGTTTTGGGCGGTCCAATCAAAGGAGCCACGCAAGGACCATTTACTAAGATAGAAATATTCTCCATATACACCGCCACCGTAGCCGATATTAAGTGGATTGCTATTTCCCGCACTGGGTGTTTCAGCCAGTGATTTGGGGTTTAAATTGGTATACGCTTTCGACCAATTCAATCCCATATTTCCTTGAACACGTGCTCCAATTCTCAATTTACTTCCAATAGCATGCGCATATCCAACTGTTAATGGCACTGTAGCGCTATATATATTTTGACGCGATTCAAAAACAGTCGGGTCCACAGATTGATTGGAAGGAATTCGGATATAGAGCAGAATCTTATCATCCGGACCAATAAAAGGAATGTTTCTATTCTCAAACGAGTACTTGCGCACTTGGGTAACAGAGCTGAACTGAAGTCCGGCTCCGAATTCTAATCCTGCTTTAATACGGTATTCGTATTGTCCGAAAAAGCGGAAAACATTGCTTCTTGAGCTTGTCCCTTTTTCGGTAGCGGCATAATCTTTATGTTCTTGCTCAGGATCACCTGGAGTAAGGCTTAACTGAGGCGTTCCAAATCCATAGACTAAACCAACAGCGATACATGGCCCCATTGGTGGTAGTTTCTTAACAAACTTCAGCAGATTCTTGTTTGAATCTTTGTCTTCTTTTGGCGCATAAGCCGCGATATAAGCATGCTCAAACCGACCCAATTGTGAGGCTGGAATACGCAGCACTCTTGGAGCTATTCTTGATAGCTTTACCTCCTCATTGCGCTCTATTGCCGCTGGAGTTGATTCTATGTTCTGTGTGCCTAGCACCTGGGTGGAAGGGGGTGTAGTAGAAGGTATATCTGCTCCTGTTTCATTATCTGCGCTTGGCAATGTGTTTCCAGGGCTTGAATGGTCAGTGCTTTGGGCTGTATTCGCTGAAGTCTCTTCTTCGTTATTGTTTGCATTTATTTCCGACTCTTCTGTCGGGTTGCTTACAGACTCTTTTTCAGAAAGACTAGGCTTCGTGGCAAGTTGATTTCCTTGTTCAGTTTGTGGTGCAGGATTTCTTGGCTGATTCGCTGCCTTTGGTGAATCAACTGATGTATTTCTATTCAAAAACAAGAGCGTACTCAGCAAGGCAATGAAAAGTGCTGCCGCTCCTAAATAGAAGAGCCCTTTACGTGAAGGCTTTTTCTTTTGCTGGAACGCGTCGAAGGCATCCCAATCGGCTTCCGTGATGGAAGCTTGGTGATTGCCCAATTTGTTTTTGAGCACCTGATCGATATGTCGCTTAGTTCCCGCCATTTGGTGTTAGGAGTTCCTTGAGCATTCTTCGTGCTTTAAATAATTGCGACTTGCTAGTATTCTCACTGATACCGAGAATTTCGGCAATTTCTTTATGTCCCTTTTCTTCAAATACAAAAAGGTTTAAAACCGTGCGGTAACCCACCGGTAGTTTTTGCATGATATCGAGCCATTGATCCGCATCGAGGATATCTTCGTCTACCTCAATAAACTCATCGGCATAATCGGCCTTTTCATCTAAGACAGTAGTCTGCTCGCGGATTTTCTTGTCTTTTTTGAGAAGGCTAAGGCAGTTATTAATGAATAAGCGGGTGGACCAAGTTTCTAGGGCAGAATCGCCGCGGTAACTGTCAAGCTTATCAAACAAGCGGATGAAACCTTCTTGCAGGTAGTCTTGAGCCTGTTCGGCATCATGCGCGTAGCGCAGACATACGGATTTCATTCTTGGGGCCAGTTGCATAAATAATTGCTTCTGAGCGGATCTATCTCCCCGGGCACAGGCCCGAGCTAGTTCCAACGCCTCACTGTGCGTTGGCTGACCATCCATATTTTCTTGCTTTTCCAGAAAATCTGATAGTTAAATAGATCCTGCTCTCATTCACCATTTGCCCTTTTGACTAAGTTTTCGATGAATGGTTGCCCTGAATGATGAATTATTTATGACACCAGAAGATAATCTCGCCTTCCATTAGACGATATTTCTCTCTTAGCTCCTTTGGTATCTCTTTTCCATGATCAATTGCATCGACCTTAAACCCTGCTTTTTCTAAACGTTTTGGGTAATCTAAGCCGAATAATCGAACATGATCTTTTTGCCAAAAATGTTTTTCGCGCCCTTCTGGACTCGTAATTGATTTATCCTCATAGGTCTTTTCCCGGGTATCATCCAAAGGCACTTGCATAATCGCCCAGCCACCTGGTTTCAAAACGCGGTAGATTTCACGCATGGCTTGGGCATCGTCTTCTACATGCTCCAAAACATGGTTACATAATACAATATCATACGATTCGTCTTCAAAAGGCATGGTATGGATATCCATATGCACATCGGCCAAGGGAGATTCTAAATCGGCCGTGGTGGAGTCCACATTTTTTAAGGCTCTAAACCGTTTATAGAAACATTGCTCTGGGGCAATATGAAGCAGCTTATGTTCGGCGGTGAAAAAATCGGTTTTATCTTTTAGGAACAACCATAGCAAACGATGACGTTCCAATGACAGGCAGCTCGGGCACAAAACATTGTCTCTGCGCTTTACGGTACCATAAGGCAAAAATGAACGGAAATGGTGCTCACAAATCGGACATGCTACCTTGTCTCCCTTCATCAATACAGGAGCCATTTTATTGAATACATAACTAAAGCGAATCAATATCGGACGCGGCACATACCGCATCAAGAAGGTGATGATCTCTTTCATGCCTATTCTTTATTCCACACTTTAAAATTTGCCACTTCTTCGAGGGTAGTATCCCATTGTCCACGAAAGCCAATTGCCCTGTCATCAATAAAGATATCGGCCATAGGTTTTCCAAAGGTCCATATTTTATCGAAGGGCATATCATGTTCTTTCATCCACTCTTCAATGGCCTTTTTCTGATCAGCCGACTCTTCCTTCTTCTTAAAGATTGGATTTGTGCGCGTACTAAAGATATACAGGGTATGACCTTGCTCCTTGAGTTTTTTCATCGCATCAGCAGCTCCCGGAACTGGTGCATCGTAGATAGAACCATCGCCCCATCCCGTGGAATAGCCATGCAAAACACCATCGAAATCAATTGCAATTTTCATGAACTCGCAAACTAATACAATTCATGGAGAAAAGGATTTGTTCTCGATTATGTCGTTCGTCAAATAAATACGACCAATTGTCCTAAGGAGGCAACGCTGGCGCCTATTTACTTACTCTTCCTTACAAAGCGTAGTGTATGAAAAGATTATTAACCTTCTTATGGATGGGCCTATTTATCGGGCTCTTTGGCGGCCTGCAGCAGGCAAGTGCCACCCACTTAATGGGGAGTGACATTATTTATAGATGCTTGGGTAATAGCAAGTATGAAATCACGGTTCGTGTATACCGTGACTGTAATGGAGTGTCCCTCTCACAGTCTAATATCATTGTTTCCTGTAGTTCAACCACTTTGACTCTAACAAATCAAACGAAAGTTTCCGTTAGAGACATTACAGGGATTGATCCAAATTGCCCAACGCAAAGCCGTTGCCAGAATCAATGGACGTATGGAATTGAAGAACATGTATTCCGCACCACGGTCGACTTAAGTGCCTACAATTGTTGTGAATGGACTATTTCTTGGCAACAGCAGGCACGAAATAGCAATATTACCACGGGTCAGGCCAATCAAAACTTTTACACCTTTGCTACACTCAATAAATGTGTCACTCCATGTAATAGTTCCCCTGATTTTACGAATCCTCCCGTAGCGATTGTTTGTCATAATCAAGATTTCGTTTTTAATAATGGAGCCCTTGACACCAATGATGTGGGTGATTCTTTGAGTTATTCTTTAGCCCCTGCCTTAACAGGAGCAAACGCATCCACCACCTATAACAGCCAGTATTCGGCAAATAACCCCTTGTGTTATTTAGGCTTTCCGAATAAAAATTTGGTCTGGCCAGCGGGATTTCACCTAGACCCAGTAACGGGAGACATTATGTTTCGCCCTACCTGTATGAACCAGATAGCGATTATAGTAATCGAGGTCAAAGAATGGCGAAAGGTGAATGGTGTCATGACCGTGATTGGGGTAACTCGGCGGGACATGCAAATCATTGTGATTCCTTGTCCGAATAATAAAGTTCCCAAAATAAAACCACCCTATTCCGTACAAGCCTGTGTGGGCCAAACTACCTGTATCGACATTGTAACAGAAGATGAAGACCAGGGTGATACCGTTAAAATAAGTTGGAACCGAGGTATTAAAGGAGCCACCTTTAGCAATAATAATGGTCAAGTTAAATATGCGTCTGGAAAAGTATGCTGGACCCCAACTGAAAATGATATCAGCAATATCCCATATACCTTTACTATAACAGCCAAGGATAATTCCTGTAGTCCCTTCCCCGGACAATCCGTTCGTGCCTTCAGTATTTTTGTGCGCGAAACACCAGAAGCGGAAGTAACTGCCGATGTATTAAGCTGCGGAAAGGTAGCCATCGATCATAACACACTTAAACAGTATGGAGGATATCGTTTCAACTATGTAATCCGAGATAGCTTAAATAAGGCTGTTTGGAGCAGCAATACCAAGGTAGATACCGCCTTCCTGCAACCTGGATGGCACCAACTCTTCTTGAACATGCAGACCTCTACTCCTTGTTTCAACATTGTGGTTGACAGCATCTTTATTCCTGATTTTGTTCAGGTAACAGTTCCTAACGACACCTTTGTTTGTAAAGGGCTGCCTATTGATTTGCTCAGCCAAACCAAAGGTGGAAATAGTCCTTATTCCTACGAATGGGCGCGCATGACCGATACCGGCGCTTCTACCCTTATCAGTACTAGCGAGCAAATCACGGTGAATAATGATTCATTGGAAGTGTATCTCATCCGTGTTTTGGATGCGAATGGCTGTAGAAATTACGATACGGTGAATGTAGCTTGGTTCGAACGTCCTTCCTTCAATTTAGGTCTGGATCAGCGTGTGTGCTATGGCACGAGCTATACGATCAAAGCTGAAATGGATTCCAATGAATTGTATACCTATAAATGGTCAACAGGCGATACAGCGGATGCCATCGATGCGTATGATAGCAACGCCTATTGGGTACGTGTGCAGGATACCGTGGGATGTTGGTTTAGTGATACCATGAACTTATTCGTAAACAAAGTGAAGGCTCATGCTGGATTTAACCGCGATATCTGTGAAAATCAAACCTTGAACCTCACGGGCTTCGGGGGCGATAGCTATGAGTGGTATCAAAAAGAAGGGTTTACTTATGCCCCATTGCCCACACCTTTGGGAACGAGTCAACAGTTCAGTAAAGTCATTTCTAAATCGCAAGGTTTTATCCTACGGGCTACTCAAACCACCGCGGGTGTTACTTGTATAGGCTATGATTCGATGGATGTAAACATGAATGCCTTGCCGAAAATTCAGCTTAGTGCACCAAATCCTGTTTGCTTGAATACACGTCCAGTTTCCTTGGCAAGCTCCATCCAATACCCAACCCTTTATAGTGGAGATTGGAGAAGTGATGTGATTCCAAGTGCTGTAAAAAATGGGATTTTCTTTCCAATTACGGCAGGTGTGAATGCCAACCCCGGACATTCTATCATCTACCATGTGGTGGATCAAAATGGATGTGAGAATGAAAAAGCCATACTATTGAAGGTGAATCCTTTGCCTGTAGTTGAGCTCATTCATACAATCGAAGTATGTGGCGATTTCGGCATCTTTGAATTGAACAATATCAAGAAGAATCCGAGCCCAGGACAAACCAATCAAGGTATTCCAAATTGGGTATCCTTGGATGGAAACCCGCTGGTTAATAATTCTATCGACAAGACCTTCATCCATAATCAAAAATTGAATATCAATGCCTTACCACAAGGGGCCGTTTATGGACTTGTTTTTAACTATACCGACCATTTAAACAAATGCTCCAATGCAGATACTACCCTTGTTCGCGTGAAAACTGTTCCGAAAACTGAAGCGGGTATTTTACCCCCATTCTGCTGGAATGATCCAGAATTCGACTTGAATAATACAAGTAATTTGAGCCCAAAAGGAGGCGTTTGGACCAGTCTTGATATGTCGATGTCTGGCACAAACACCATGCTTCCAAGCGATATCGGAGCTGCCAATAAATTCACCCTACCTGGCACGAATGCACGTTTTGTGTATACTGTTACCCAAGATGGTTGTGTTAAAGCAGATACGGCTACTACCCTCGTCAAAGGGATTCCTGATCTGCACTTGACGAGTGTGGATGGTTGGTGTAAGAATGCCGGCATCATTGACCTCAATACCAAAACCAATATTCCTGGCGGAGTATGGACAGGTAAAGGCGTAAATGGCATGCAGTTCAACCCAATTACTGCAGGAGCCGCTACCAAGCATTTCCTCAAATACAGATATAGCAGTATGATGACGAACTGTTCTGTAGAAGACAGCTTCGGTATGGAAGTACAAGCAGCTCCTATTATTGAAATGATTACGTCTGGGAAGGCCTGCGAAGGGGAAGCTTATGAGGTAGAAATCAAGGTGCAAAATGCATCGAGCATCTTGGTAGAAAGCTTAGGCGATGGAAGTTTTGGTTCGGCTAATTCTGGACAAAACACTGCCACCACCTTTAAAAGCTCTTATTTCCCGGGCACAGTGGATAACGACGCCCTTGGATTTAACCTTGTGGCTCAAACCACCAATAACCGCTTCTGTGCTCCTGCGAACATTAGCAAGCATATTGAAATTTTTCGATTGCCAAGTGCATTCATTGAAGCAGACCCGATCAAAGGATGTGATCCATTGACGGTAAATTTACAAGCAATAAGTGATGCGAATCCAGGTGCTACTTTCGATTGGGACCTAGGAAATGGAACACTCAAAACGGGCAGCGATGCGGCGAAAACTTTGGAAGAAGTATTTACCGGTGCAAATAGCTATACCGTCAACTTGCGGGTAACCAGCAGAGAAGAAGATGGAGGATGTATTAAAAATGCGGCTCCTTTACAAATCGAAGTGCTTCCTACTCCAGTTGCCGACTTTACGGTAAACCGTTGGGAAACTACTGTGGCCCTTCCCGGTATTCAATTCAAAGATTTGTCTAGCGTTGAATCGCCAGCAAGTATCGTAGAGTGGATATGGACTTTCGGCGACCGCAATAACAGTGGTAGCAATGAGCAAAATCCCTATTTCGAATATCCTGTTATCGACGAATCAGATACCGGTACTTTTTTAGTGCGCTTGAACGTTATCGCTAACAATGGATGTGAAGATTACGATACCGGCAATATTCATATAGGACCGGATATCACGGTATTTATTCCAAATGCCTTCACACCCAATAATTTTGGCGAAGCAATCAATGAGCGCTTCTATGTGATAGCTGACGGATTTCAGACCTTTAATATCGCCATCTTTAACCGCTGGGGCGAACAACTCTATAGCTCTTCAAACATTACTGAAGGCTGGGATGGACGTTACAAAGGAGAAGAAGTGCAGCAAGATGTATACGTATATGTAGTAAAGGTCACTTCCATGTCTGGAAAAACCTTCGAATACTACGGAACGATAACCCTGTTGAGATAAGCTTTATTTCACCTATCCGAAGTCCTGACCTCCTCGTGAGTGTCAGGGCTTTTTTTTGTGCCGAATAGCTAACTTGCGGGCTGAATGCTTTACCGCCTGCTCATCCATCCCCTTTCATTATTGCCCATGGGATTCCTGTATGGATTATCCTGCTTGGCGTATGCGTTGCTCCGATATGTGCTTGGCTATCGGAAAGCAATTATTCAAGAGAATATCGAAAGAGTCTTTCCTTCTTGGAGCAAGGAACAAAAGCGGAAACTCTTGATTGATTCCTATTGGCATTTGGGGCAACTTATTGCAGAAGGGATTAAAAACTTGAGCATCTCAGAAAGAGCACTTTTAAAAAGGGTATCTATAGATAAGCCTGAACTTTTTCAAACCTTGTATGATGAGGGGAAACATGTCATTATCCTCTCCTCTCATTTAGAAAACTGGGAATTTTTCATCACGGCACAAAATGCTTTGCTGCCTCACCGCGCTTTTGGAATTGGGAAAAAAATCAAAAAAGGACAGCTCGATCAACAAATCAATGCCCGCCGAGAACGTTTTGGTATGCGCGTTATCAATGCCAAAAATTACCGCGAAATTTTAAATGAAGAAATTAAGGGAGAAGCGCTTGCAATCTTAACCCTTGGCGATCAGTCCCCTGCTCCCGACAATTCCTTTTGGACACCCTTCTTCGGTCCTGAAACCGCCTTCGCTTTTGGAGCAGAATTTATGGCCCATGCCTATGATATGGCTGTGGTATACATGGTTTTGAAAAAGGACAAGCGTGGGCATTATCGTGCAGAGACCGAACTACTCTGTTCCGATCCTAGCAGCATGAACTATGGTGAAATCACCCGCGCCTATGTAGATCGACTTGAACGCGATATCCTGGCCGAACCCCAAGCTTGGCTTTGGAGCCATAACCGCTGGAAGCATCCATTCCCAAAACAGATGGATGTTTTTAAAAAGGAACATCGAATCAAATTTGAAAAACGTTTTAAGTCAAAGCGCTAATTTTTCAGTTCTTCCTTGCTTAATGTATATTTGAGGCAAAGCTCCTTTTCTCTGCATGAACCACCTTCCTTCACTTATTGAAGACTTAGCGCTAATACTTGGTGCGGCTGCCGTAACCATTCTTTTATTCAAATGGCTCAAGCAACCCCTTGTATTGGGATACATTATTGCTGGCCTCTTGGTAGGTCCGCATTTTAACCTATTTCCCAATGTAGTAGAAATTGAAGGCATTCAAATTTGGGCAGAGATTGGGGTAGTATTTCTGCTCTTTGGCCTAGGGCTCGAATTCAGCTTTAAGCGATTGATTAAGGTCGGGGCCATCGCCTTGGTTACCGCCTTGAGTGGTGTATTTCTTACCCTGATTACGGGATATTTTGTAGGGCAGATTCTTGGCTGGAATACCATGGACTCCATCTTTTTGGGTGGAATCTTGAGTATTGCATCCACCACCATTATCATCCGTGCATTTAATGAATTGGGTGTCAAGCAGAAAAAATTCGCGGGTATCGTTACGGGAGTATTGATTATTGAAGATCTGGTAGCGGTGGTGATGATGGTAGTACTAACAACCATCTCGGTAAGTCGGGAGTTTGAAGGGGTGGAAATGGCCATGTCGATGTTCAAGCTGCTTTTCTTTATCATCCTTTGGTTCGTATTGGGCATCTTTTTTATTCCGAGTATGTTGAGGGCCTTTAGTAAGCTTTTGAATGAAGAAACCCTGCTCATCATATCCCTAGCCCTTTGTTTTTTATTGGTAGTTTTAGCCGCCAATGCGGGTTTCTCTCCTGCACTCGGAGCCTTTGTTATGGGATCGATGCTTGCGGAAACAACCAAGGCCGAGCGGATCGAACAAAGTATCAAATCCATCAAAAATCTCTTCGGCGCCATCTTCTTTGTATCGGTGGGTATGCTAATTGACCCAGCCATGTTAGTACAGCATTGGCAGCCTATTCTCATAACCACTTTGGTTCTTTTAATTGGCAAGCCTTTATACGTCACCTTGGGCGCCATCTTATCCGGACAGCCCATCAATATTGCCATTCAAACGGGCATGAGTCTCTCACAGATTGGAGAATTCTCCTTTATCATTGCCACATTGGGGGTTAGTTTAAACGTTACGAGTGATTTTCTCTACCCCATAGCCGTGGCCGTTTCGGTGGTAACTGCTTTTACTACTCCATATATGATTCGCATGTCGGAGCCCATGCATCAGTTTATTGATCGGGTTCTTCCTGATTCATGGAAAGCCCGCCTTGGCCGCTATAGCATTGGAGCCCAAGATGTGCCGGATGAGGGTGCTTGGAAGAAACTGATACGGCTATTTCTGCTGAATACCAGTATTTTCTCTGTCATCACTTTCTCTATCATTGTATTATGCACCCGCTATTTGGGGGCTATCATACCTGCAATTGAAGGAAAAAGAATTATTATTTCATTGGTTAGTCTGCTTCTGATTGCCCCCTTTTTATGGGCTCTTGCCTTTCGCAGAAATAACCGAGAAGCATATGCACTCATCTGGATGAAACCCTACCAACGCGGACCGCTTATCCTGCTGCAGCTTACTCGGGTAGCCATTGCCTTGTTCTTTTTAGGTTTATTATTCAGTCGCCTCTACTCCGCCGGGTTTGCCGTTATAGGGGTCATCATTGCAAGTGGCATTTTATTACTGTTCCGTGTAAAAATACGCCGTTTTTACGGGAGAATTGAAGAACGTTTCAAAAGCAATATGAACCAAAGAGCAACGGTGAATAAAGGCAAAATTCCAGAGCTCATGCCGTGGGACGCTCACTTTGCTCGCTTCACCATGCATGCCCATTACCCCTTTGTTGGCAAAACCCTTTCGGAATCCTGTCTGCGAGAAGAATTCGGAATCAATATCGCGCGTATTCGCCGCGAAGAAGACGTAATCGACACCCCCACCCGCTACGAACGTCTATTTCCGGGTGATGAACTCATGGTAATTGGGACAGACGACCAGCTTAATAAATTCAATAACTATCTTGAAAACGCTGAAACTCAAGTCAAGACGCCGAGCAAGGAAGTAGGCTTGACCTTGCAGCATTTTAAAATTACTTCGAGCTCCTCCCTCTTGGGAAAATCGATCCGAGAATCACGTCTTCGCGAAAAAATACATGGTCTTATTGTGGGCATTGACCGCAACGACCAACACCTTTTAAACCCAGAATCACGCATGAAATTCAAGCTTGATGATGTGGTTTGGGTCGTTGGAAGCGAACGCCGAGTGCAAGTCTTTATCCGCGAAGCACGGCGAGACCAAAACCATTTAGATTTGTGATTTGTGATTTGCCGTGTCTGCAAAAGCAAGTACGCCTTACTTTTTGCTGGGGATAAAGAACATAATCAGTCCTAAAACAACGACTCCAACACCCCAATAAGGCGACCATGTGATGGGATGTTCCTTGCTACGGTTAATCTCCACATCGCCAATTTCAACGACCTTTTCGGTAGTAAAAAAGGTAATGCCGGTATAGATGATCATCAGCGCGCCAATAATTAATAATACAATTCCAATGGTCTTGAGTTTCATAGTGGTAAGTTTAGGAGTTATTTCTAGCAGAAAAAGCTGCCATGGCCTTCGACTCGAATCAAAAGAATCTGCGAGTCTGTTTCTAAGATAACTAAATATCTCGAAGCTTAACCTTACATTAACAGAAATAATCCAATGAAGAGCTTAAAAAAAATTTCAACGCGCCCACCAAAGAATGCCTCCAAAAAAGAATGCAAGGATGGACTTAAAGCTTTTCACAAGGAATTGTTTGAACTGCAAAATGTATTTTATGCTGATGGGCGCTTCGGACTACTCATTGTCTTGCAAGGAATGGATACAGCAGGTAAAGATGGAAGCATCCGGCATGCCATGACCTCCATGAACCCAATGGGACTGCGTGTAAAATCATTCAAAACACCCACTGAAGAAGAACTTACGCATGATTTTTTATGGCGTGTATATCCGCATATTCCAGCCAAAAGTATGATTCAGGTCTTTAACCGATCGTATTATGAAGATATCCTGATGCCTACGGTGAACAATACCTTGCCGAATGACCGGATACAGCACCGATTTTCACTGATTAACGAACTAGAACAACATTTTCTGGAGAACGATATTCATGTATTGAAAATCTTTCTCCATATCTCAAAAGAAGAGCAAAACGAACGTATTAACGAACGTCTTTCCGAACCAAATAAGCGCTGGAAATACAGTAAGGAAGACAAAAAAGCGGCCGACAAATGGGATACCTATGCCGAGATTTACAATCAACTCTTTTTACAATGCAATCAAGTTCCTTGGCATATTGTACCAGCAGATAAACGTTGGTATAGAAATTATACCGTTGCCAAAATAATCACAGAACATTTAGAAAAGCTTGATCTTCAGTATCCGAACCCAGGCAAGAATTAGAGGCAGGCCATTCAAGTCGGACAAGATTATAGATAGAAATTAATTCAACATGACTATTCGTTTAAATGCCACTATGTGCATTTAGGCTCCAATAGTAAAGCTCCAATCCCGACATGCGTCAAGACCAAAATAGTCCTGATTATTATTGAAAACTGGTTCCGATAGCTATCGGAATTAGAACTGATGGTAAGTTAAAGCATATACATGTAATCCAATTTAAACTCTACCAACTCGAAGTTGGTGCTTCGTCCTCCTTCTGCTGTCGGTAAAAACACAAATTATACACCACAAACATGCGGTGATTGTTATTTCCGACTTACTCTTTCTTTCGCTGTATCCACTAAATAATAAATCATAGGGACTAAAAATACGGTCAGAAATAGAGAAGACAATAAACCGCCTATAATCACCCAAGCAAGACCGTTTTTCCATTCTGCCGCCGTTCCGGTTGCTAGTGCAATGGGTAACATGCCTATTACCATGGATAAGGTAGTCATTAAAATAGGGCGCAACCTTCCCTTTCCTGCAATGAGCAATGCTTCCTTAAAATGTGTTCCTTCTTCTTTTAATTGATTGGTGAAATCCACAATCAGAATGGCATTTTTAACCACCAAACCCATTAGCATAATTAAACCGAGCAAGGCAAATAAACTCAGATTGCTCAGGGATAAATTAAGGGCCAAGAAGGCTCCAATCGCTGCCAAAGGAATCGAGAATAGTACCACAAATGGATAGACAAAACTGTCGTAAAGGGCTACCATTATCAAGTAAATCAATAAAAATGAGATCATTAATACCGACCCGAGTGCCCCAAAACTATCGTTTTGCCTTTTAATATCACTTCCCCAGGTCATCTCAATCCCTTCTTGCAAGGGGTTTTCTTTAAGAAAGGCAACCACTTCATCCGCAACTGTTCCAGAAGGTCTTCCAAGTGCATCTGCGGTGAGGGTAACGGCTGGCTGACGGTCTTTTCTTTCCAATAAGGAAGGCGAATTATCTTGTTCTACTCTGGCGAATTGAGAAACTTCTACGGCCATTCCCATGGGATTTATGAGTGTAAGGCTTGTCACATCCTCATAATTTTGTCTGTCAAGTTTATTAAGCCAAATCCTCACAGGGTACTCGGTTCCGTTTTCCGTCATTGTCGCATCCTCATTCCCTGTAAATGCTGTGCGCAGATTCAACCCAACATAGGCCGTATTCAATCCCAATCGTTGCATTCTGTCTTTGTCTGGAATTACTTTATACTCCCTACTTCCCTCCTCTACTGAGAGACGCACATTATCTGCCCCGGGAATTTTTTCAACGATTGCTTTTAAAGCATTTCCGTTTTTCATAACCATATCTAGATTACTTCCACTCAAGGTAATTTCGATGGGTGCCGACCGAGGAATAAGTCCTAAAGCAGACATGGAATAATTGATGCCCGGATATTTTATTTTCAACTCTTCACGAAGGCCTTTCATGAATGATTCGGTAGGGAGATTATTGCGTTCTTTTTTATCCTTTAACTGAATGGTGAATTCTGTTTTGTTTACAGATCCCACGCCCAGACTGCCTATTCCGGTGCTTGGGCCACCCACATTACTAAATACCGTCGCTATTTCTGGCTTTGTCAATAGATATGCTTCAATCTCTGTTGAAACCCGGTTATTTTGCTGGATCGCTGTCGTTTTATCATACTCCAATGCCAATCTAAATTTCCCTTGATCCCCCGTAGATATTAACTCTTTGCCAATAATTTCTTGTTTCATGATTGCCAAGGTCATCGCAAAAAGCACCAATACTATACCGGTGAATATCAATTTGTGGGAAAGCACCCATTCCAATGCTCTGCCATACCAATTGGTAAAGTGGTCCAGTTGTTTTTCGAACCAAAGCAAAAAGCGATTGAAGAAATTGGTGGGCTGTAAATCTTCTTTTTTTCCTATTCGAGAAGCCAACCAAGGAGTGAGTGTAAATCCTACCAACAAACTGGTAAGGGTTGAAGTGATTACCACCACCGAGAATTGCTTGAGCATATCCGCGACAAATACTTGAAGAAAAAGGATAGGCAGGAATACCACTACGTCTACCAAGGTTATGGAAAGAGCAGAAAACCCAATTTCCATTCTTCCATCCATAGAGGCCAACTTTTTCTCTTTTCCTCTATCTAAATGCTTTTGAATATTTTCCAAAACCACGGTAGCATCATCCACCAATATTCCAATAATTAGAGACATAGCTAATAAGGTCATCAGGTTCAGTGTATAGCCCAAAAGCCACATCACTGCAAAGGCTGTTACCAAGGAAGTAGGAATAGCAATCAGGACAATAATGGAGTTTCTGAAACTTCTCAGAAATAATAACATGACCAAGGAAACCAGCAATACCGCTAGTATTAAATCATATACTACTGAGTTTACTGCCGCGATGGTATTGTCTGTGCTATCATCCGCAATGATAAATTTTACATTTTCCTGTTCATTCTGTAGCTCAATGGATTTGAATTTGTCTTTAAGTAGCTTGGACACATCTACCGCATTGGCATCGCCTTGCTTTTTGAGCATCAAGCCAATTCCTGCTTTTCCATTGTACCGGCTATAGGATGTCGTTTCCTTCGTTCCATCTATTACACGCGCCACATTCTTTACATAAACCGGACTGCCCGGAACAGGCATTGCAATTTGCACGTTTTCAATATCTTCTATCGTGGCGAATTTCCCCGTTAATTTTACCGTATTGTTTTCTTGATCTGTTTTTACTCTCCCTGCAGGCAAATCCAACCCTGAGCGGTTAATGGATTCTACTACTTGCAATAGCGAAACTTTATAACTCTTTAGCTTGTCTTGATCTACTTCTACTTGAATTTCTCTTTCCTCACCTCCCAAAAGGGTGATTTCTGCAACCCCTTTTAATTGCTGGATTTGAGGCAGATAATCATCCTTCATTCTTTGATAGAATTCAATGGACCGTAAATCACTCGTTGCGCTGATTGACATGATAGGCAAGTCATTTGGCGAAACTTTACTCATCTCCGGACTTAAAATATCCGCTGGTAAATCCTTTCGAATATTATCAATATACCGTTGGGCATCTTGCATGGATTTATCCAAATCTGTCCCATATTTCAAATTGGCAATAATGACAGAGGCGTTCGGTAAAGATTTAGAAACCAGATAATCCACTCCCTCCAAATTGGACAAAGCATCCTCAATTTTTCTAGACACCGAAGTCTCCACTTCATTTGGTTCTGCGCCTGGATAACCTGTTTTTATTACAATGACTGGCTGATTAAAATCCGGCATTAACTCGTAACTCAAGTTTTGGAAGCCTATAAAACCCAATAGCCCTAAAACACTAAAAAGGACTATAATAAGAGAGGGGCGATTGATTGATATTTCTGTTAAATTCATTTGGTTGTCAACTTTTTAATTCAGGATTCCCAATTCAAAATAGTGAACTGGCTTGCTAACAGATTTTAATTGATTGAAACGTTCGCTCCATCAAACAGATTGATCAAACCATTGGTAACAAGCACGTCGCCTTCATTAACTCCAGTTGTAATGACTGATTTATCATGAACCTTTTGAGAAATAGTAATATTTTGCAAATGCACTTTCCCGTCTTTTACAAGATATACCTGTGGCTGACTAGAGCTCCCAATAATCGCAGAAGAAGGAATTAGGAATCCACTTCCTCCAGCTTGGTTTTTGATAGATACCTTACCAAACATTCCCGATTTTATTTTATACTCTTTCAGGTTGTTCAATGTGAATTGAACTTCGTAGCTACCTCCCATATTTGCCTTGCTTCCGATCATGGTCGTTTTTCCAAGAAGCGATTGCTCGGGGTAAACATCTGCGATTACGGGATAGGTTTTTCCCAATTCAAATTGACCTAAATCCTTTTCAGAAACAGTAATTATGAATTTCAAAATGTTTAAATCCGTGATTTGAAACAAAGGAATACCTGGGGCTGCAAAAGCACCTATTTCAGTAAACTTCATTGTCACAAACCCACTAAATGGGGCTCTTATAGTAGTTTTATTAATTTGCTCTTGTATGGTTTCTTTTTGGACTTTTGCTGCGTGAAGTCCCAATATGGTCTTTTCTAATTTCACCCCCTCAATGGCATTGGACTGGGCCAAAAGTGTATATCTGTTTACATCTGCCACCAAGCCTTCTATTTGTATTTCTATCGATTGTAGCTGAAGCTTTAGAAGTGAATTATCTAGTTGAACAAGTGCTTGTCCTTTGTGAACAAGATTGCCAGCCTCCACATACATGTTGTTTATTTTACCTTGCGTTTCCGCACTGATTTTAGTTTCCTTATTTGCTTCAAAATTTCCACTAAAACTAAGTTCGTGGTCTATTTTAGCTAAGGTTATATCCTGAGTTTCCACCTGTAAGGCTTGCTCTTTATCGTACTGGAAAATTTTCTCAGTTGTGATTTCCTTATTTGATTTAAGCTTTATAACCAAAGCCGCAACAAGAGCTATCCCTGCTAATATCGCTAGTATTTTTTTCCAATTCATAGTTCATATTTTTTCAGTGCCAATTGAAGACGCATAATCCGATAACTGCTGGATTATAGATTCCCCGTAAGTTTTTTTAATTCCAAATCCGATTTTAAATAGTCAATAATTGCCGTAAGGTTTATTTGCTGAGCTTCTCGCAAAGCAGTATCCGCTAAAAGCACTTCGGTAAGTGAGGCAAGCCCATGTTGCTGTTCGAGAATCGTTTGCTGATAAATTTTTTTTGCCAGCTCAATTTGCTCGGTTGTTGTTTCTACAAGCCGCTGAGCTACCTTTCTTTGCAGTTTTGCATTTTCAACCTGCATCGTATTTTGTTCGGTAATTAATCCAAATTGAAGCGCATTGTTTTGGAGTTCGAATTTTTTCTGATTGATTTTCCGTTGGGTGACTGTTCCATTAAATAGCGGGTAAGAGAATTGAAAACCTGCAAAACCAATGGGGTAGAATTTCAGAAAATTATTGGGCTGCTTATCATAGCCAAAACCCGTTGTTCCGTATGAACCAAACAGATTAAGTGAAGGCAAATACCTTGATTTATTTAATGTGCTAAGTTCACTGGATAGCAAGCTATTTTGCGTTTTTACCATTTGAAAATCTAGTGTGGATACGCTCTTATAGGTGGACGCATTTTCATAGTAAACCGAAGGCTCAATTTGTATGTTTTTGTCAATCGAAATACCCATGGTAAATTTTAGGGCATTCAAAACTTGCTCGTACTTGCTTCTGATATTTTCTTTCTGGGTGACTAATTGGAGCACCTGCAATTTGACCTTGCTTACATCAATTTCTTTGGCAAGCAATTGTTCTTTGAGCAATTGAACGTTTTTCAAAAGTCTTTCTGCATTCAAACGATTGCTATCAATAAAGGCTAATTGATGATGCAAAATTTGCGCATTATAATACAGGTTTGAGATTTCAAAGCAGAGCTGTTCATCGGTCTTTTGATACTGTAATTTAGTCAGGTCTGAAGCGATTTTTGTGGCTTCTATTCCTCCATAAACTTGCGCATTATAAACTGGCATTGACATTTGAACGTTCGCATTGATATTATGCGGAACTCCAAACTGCGCTTCTTTAAACTGGCCTTCCGGTGAGGTGGGGTTGAATGTTGATAGGGGCATGAACTGATACGGCAGATTTGTGAAATACTTATACTCTGCATTGGCTGTTACTTTCGGGATTAAATTGGCTTTGGCCTCTTTCACTTTTTGCTCACCTATAGAAATAGTATTTCTGCCCATTTGCAGGTTTTTATTATGTACGTGAGCGGTGTCGATACATTGTTGCAATGTCCAGCTTTGGGCTTTTGCCGTTTGAAATCCCATGAGAAAGAAGAAAAGGATTCCTATTTGTTTGTGAATACTTACTAACTTCATTGGTCAAATTTTTTTACTTGATGCGTCCTAATTAACTTTCAATTGTTCCTTCAACCCAATGTTTTACCATTGGTTGAATGTTTACATAATCAGCAGCCATAAGTGTTTCTTTGAAGTCTTTTTCATTTTCAAAAATTACTTCCCCTTCAATACAAATCAATAGTGCGGGAGTTTTTGAAATATGCTCTTTTAATTTTTCGCCTTTCAAAATCTTTAGGGCAGTTGCGTTTCCCATTTCGCTCTTGAAAAGAGAAATGGCTGAAACTGGTTTTTCCTGTGTATGCAATTCTTTTATGTTCATCGCTTCTATTTTTTATCCATTTCTACAACAAAAATTCCTCTGATTTCATTATCACCATAGCCCGTAGCGAGGTCTTTGGGGTATAGTTTATTAATTTTTTTGAGTGTTGCGATACTGATTTCTTTTTTGGGTGTGCCGTGGCATTTGAGGCACATTTCGTTGGTGGTAATGGCGTAATAGCCTACCATTTTCCCATCAATTTCGGTAAGTAATGGCGGGTGTTCTTTACCATTTGCTTGTGCAGCCTTCAAGTTTTTTATATAATCGAGTTCCTCATCATTCGCTTGGTTGTTGGGGTTGCGTGGTTGGTCGCTTACTCGTTTGATTCTAGCACCAAGCGCCAACGACATACTATCGGTTATCGGTATTGCTTTTATATTGCAAAACTCCACAGCACCGTCAGCACCTTTTTCGCTCATTGCTGTTATAAGGTTATTGCCAAGGTTTGCTTTTGTTTGCATCGCCAATTCTTTCCCTATTTTAAGATAATCTATTGGCGTATCAGTGTCGGTTATGACTATATCGGTGTTGCTTTTCTCGGAAGACGGGTTGCCTCCACAGCTATACAGGGCAAACATTGCGATAGAAAGGGCGCTTGTAATTAGTATCGATTTTTTCATTCGAAATAGGTATTAAAAGTGATGAACGATATTTTTATAGCTTGGTATTTTTCTTCAAATTCTTGGTCGTTTTTACTTGCCTCAAATTCTTCTGCTAGTCCTAAAAATGGCAACAACCACTTATGCAATTCATCGTGTGCTTTACCTTTCATAGTGCAATTGGAAGTAAGTAAATCAACGTTTTTCTGTAAGTTTTCCGAAAGGATTTTGTATTCTTTCAATGTTGTTCCCTTGAAATTCGATAAATCATTTTCCATATTGCGAATATGCGTTATCATATTTTCATCTACTTTCCATTTTTCGCCATTATTGAGTTCAATAGTTTCGTTTTCATCGTATTGATGCTCTTGCTCTTGTGCCACAATTTCCGTTTTTCCTTTCTCTTGTTCCTTTGTTGCATTATTGCAAGAGAATAGTAAAATACTTCCAACTAAAATTATTATTATCGTTTTCATATTTTCTTATTTGATATTGTAAAGTAAGCAGCGATTGCAAATACAAGGGTTGCAGAAATTCTAAAAATCATTGCTCCAATGGTTTTAGTTTCATAAACACCACCAGAGTTGGCGTGAATTTTAAGACCTATAAAAGCTGCTATTAATATTGCTGTTGAAATACCTAAAAGTGCAGTTGTCCATTTTTTGCTCTTTATGAACCCATAGGCTGCTAATAGATAGAGAATACTGCTAATGAAATTTGCCCAAACTACAAATAGAACATAATTACCTTCTTTGGCTCTGATACCGAATAAATCCAAGATTACAGAAGTGCTTAAAAACAAAGTAAGCAAACCGAAACCAGTTAAGATTATTGCTAAAATATTTGGAATTGCTTTTTTCATTTTTCAACTATTATTTTCCGAGTTGCTTTTTCGTAAGGGGTTTCAAGTGTGATGTAATAAATTCCTCCATTGATAAGGCTTTTAATTCTTTTCGAGTAGGTATTTTCTCCCGCTTGCAAGTTTTTAAGGAGCGTATTTTCAATTAATTTCCCGCTGGCATCATTAATAGTTAGTTTCACTTCGCCATTATTCCTAATATTAAATTTCACAATGAAATTTCCATTGTTAGGATTAGGATACACTTGCATTTGCAATGTTCCAGTGCTTTGAGTGTTCAACTCGTGTATACCTACCGTTGAATTTTTTATCACAAACACTTTAAAAATTTGACTACTTGCACTGCTTTGTGTGCCGGTATTTGTAAAAAAGATATTAGCTGCTGTGCTGCTTATGCCGCCATAGATATAACCCACTAAAGTTGTGTCAGCCGTAAAGTCATCCAATTTAAAAACTTCATTATTGTAATGAGGAACATTGGCTATCGGAATAAATTCAGAACCTGCTCCCAACAATGCAGGCATCTCAATGGGCAATTTATATTCTGCCATTGTACTGTTAGCCGATCTTGTTACTCTTGCAATTGTTTTTACAAAAGGCACATTGTTGTCTTGAACCAATATTCCTAAACTGTCATAATATTGTGCAATACCACCAAAAAACACCGTATGCATTTCATTGTTTGAAGCACTATATATTGGAATATGAGCACAGTGGTAGTGATTGTAATATTGCGAAAAGGTATTGTTAACCGTATGCCCAGTGCTGTCTATGTTTACACAATTTAAAAAAGGTAAATCAACTCCTACTTGAAATACTCCCGAAAATGCTGTTAATCCTTCTTGTCCCGTTGGTAATATTTGTGGCACTACATTAAAATCTCTTCTGTGAAGATTTGCAGCGTCATTAATTGCCGATAAATGGGTAATAGAAAGTGTTACACCATTATCTGAAATTGTAAATTTGCGAATGGAATTGGTGTATTCTTGAATAAATCCTGGTCCATTATTGGGTCCAATTGGATTGTAGCGACCAATAAATTTTTGACCACCTGTCAGATAATAGGTGTTGTATATTTTATTTAGGTAGCCGCCAGTGACCGCAAACATTGTATCTGCTATCTGCCGAAAATGTGATGTAAATGATGTTCCGTTGATTATTGCGTTGATAACATCAGGAACTTTAACAGCACTTAGGTTTGGGTATGTAATATGGTCAGCAGAAGTGTTGCTGTAACCATAGCCTCCTGTCAAATATAAATAATCTCCTTCTTGATGAAATTCCATATTGGTAGAACTTAATTGTTCTTGCAAATCAATTGGAAGCGATGACAATGGAGCCGACCATTTTTGCTGAGTAACTGGGTCAACCACTATTAACCGGTTGTTGTGTCCCGCAACATCAAATGCAGCAAAAGGTTGTCTGCGATGCAACCCATCTAATCTTCCGCCAATGATTAACCATTTACCACTGTGTTGTCCCCATGCAAATGCTTGTAATCCACCTAACCCACTAATGTTCATTGGCTCAATAGCAATTTGAAATGGTGCCGGTTGAGCATACATTTGGCTAGTGAATGCTAAAATCAGCATTATTAAAATTTCAAATCTTTTCATCCTTTATTTTTTATCAATGTTAGTACTGATCGAAGCATAGTGCTTCCGTCCTTTAATATATCAAACTGGAAATTTGCAATGCGCCATTTAAACATTTGCAGTCGAAACGTTCCCATGATAATATGTGCCAAATCTTCAGAACTTATGGCATTTGTAAAATCGTTCAACTCCTGCCCTTCCCTAATGATTGGCATTAAGTATTTCATTTTTACCCCCATTATTTTTTTGATTGTTTCGTTAATTCGCTGACTTTCTTCCATCAAACCATCGGAAAATACGGCAACAACAAAGTGAGGGTTCTTTTTAAAGAATGAAAATTGATTCTGAAACAGTGCCGTGAATTTCTCTTCCGGTGTTTGTTCAGGAGAAATGGCATTCGAATCGCTTTCATCCATGCTCTTCTCTAGGAATTCGAGTAAGGCAATAATTATTTCCTCCTTGCTGGTAAAATGCCTGTAAATAGCACTTTCCGAAAATTTCATTTCTTTCGCCAGGTTCTTTATTGTCAATCCACTTACTCCATGTCTCGTGAGAATTTTTCCAGCCGCTTCTACAATTTCAAATTGCCTGTCAGATATGGTCTCCATCATTTCTAATTGTTTATGCGCTTATTGATTTCATTTTCAAAAATGCACTACCTAACCATATTACAGAAGCTGTCATAGCAATTGCACCAATTAATACAAGTGCTGGGGGTAGGCCAAAATACACCTCGCTTAAAATGCCAATGGGCATTAATAGACCGGTAAGTGCCAGCCAAGAAATTGCTTTTACATTGTGTAGCCTGTCTCTAAAATGAAGCAGTAGATAACCAATCAGGATGTTTAAAAACGCGAATAAGTTTCCATGTACATGAGCCAGCCTGCTTTCAAAGTGTTTTCCGATACTATAGGAGTTTGCCCATTCTTCCTTAACCGGCGCAAAGTCACGCAGATAAATTAATAGAAAACCATAGGCCATAAAAAGCCCCATTATTAGGAACCCGATGGCGATATTATTTTTTCCGTTCATTTTGTTTGAATTAGGCGTATTAGTGAATACTCACTCACAAAGGTAGTTGAATTAAATCAAGACTGACGGTTTTCCTAAAACAAGTTTTAAATTATATGATTACATGAGTCACCGTAATTATACCTCTACGCCGGAATTCTGCAGCCGATGATTTAATCCATTAGAAACTCAAGTCCCTTTTTCAATTTTAATTGACGAGGGAGCGGTTATTTACTGACTATTATTTTTAAAAGTGAAAATTCCGTTACAGCTCGGTCGTTCACCGTTCCTTTTTGGCTTGTTCAAATACGTAGTATTCGGCGAATACCTTTGAAAAGCAGACCTAGACATGAGCTAAAAACGAACCCAAAAAAGACACCACGCCGCACTGGGCCTCGCGGAATAGGTTTATCTTAAAATTTATTGACACTATACCTGAGAATACCATCATGCTTTATTTGCGGCTCCTACTCTCGTGCCAGCCACACTATTGCGGCTCTGTCCGCCATAGCGCTGGCGAAGGCGGATCAAAAAAGGGTCAATCAATGATTTATGTTGGAATAAATAAGTCCTAGTGGTAAGAAAGCTGTGACTCATGTAAAATTATGTTCTGCTAGGAAAATTGCTTCGAATAAAAGGATGATCATACCCCAACTAACCAACCAAATATGCCAGGCCATTATTTACCGGATCACATAGATCACTGATCTTTTTGTCTGAACACATTCTTTCAAAACCATCTCTCACTGCCTTATAATCATCATGAATAGGACAAGGATGATTCGCAGAACATTTACTCAAGCCTAAACCACATTGATTGAACACCTCATTTCCATCAATGGCAAAAACAATATTGATAATGGGTTGGCTTCTTTGATTCGTAGTAAGATAAAAACCACCCGTTGGCCCCTTTGAGCTATTGATTACGTTTTCCTTTACCAATGTTTGCAGCATTTTTCCAACGGTATGTTCGCTTGCATCAATAAATACAGCTATTTCCTTTATGCCGGACTTTTCTGAAGTTTCGAATTTAGACGCCAGATAAATAACCGCTTTAATGGCTGTTTTACAGGTAAGACTCAGCATAATTAATTCCTTAAAAATTGTAACCCAGCATCCGAAATCATTTCTTGAGCCCATGGAGGGTCAAACGTTAATTCCACTTCTATAGTATACGCATCAAACGTATTTTGCAATGCGTTTTTCACCCCATCGGTAATGGATTCACCCATTGGGCAAAATTGTGTAGTTAAGGTCATACTGCAAGACACCTTCTTTCTATCTTCATCAAAATCTAACTGATAAATCAAACCTAAGTCCACTACGTTTAAACCAATCTCCGGGTCTAATACGTTTTCCAATGCAGCCAATGCTCGGGTGGATTTGATCCTATTATTGGTCATTATATTCATCATACTTTGGGTCTATGCAGCATTATTTTAAATACATTCCAGTTATATAGAACCGCAGCAAATAGTATTAAAACTGCACCAGCATTGAGGAAAATAGTCATGCCGAATAAAATTCCAATTACAAATAAGATAAAGCCAGCCAAATAAACGAGGGCCATCGCTTTAAAAACCCCTTGGCTAAATAGATCCTTTGGATTGGGCGTTTTACCCAAGCCAGAGCGGTGATGATAGACTTTATTCCAGATTATAAAAGGAAGGGTTTTAAAAGTCATAGCTAAGATCATTGCGGTAATCCATCCGAAAAATAGTAGGAATCCATACGCAAGGATAAGATTTAGTTTCTCTCCAAATGCACTGATTAGAAATACCAGTACACTAATTAAGAGCAGTACCGGAAGCAGCAACATGGAAACTGAAAGCAAGGATAATTTGACTTGCTCATCCAGTTGTTTTCTAATTCTTTGAGCGTAAGCACAATAGCAATAGTAGATAAACAGGATTATGGCTGCCAACACGAGTACTAAAGGAATCAATAATAAGCCTTCGCTGCTGCGATAAAGGAATAATGCTACAAATAACACTAAGGCTGAATTTATTAATCCATAGATCCACCAGAGCAATTCAACATTCGTGTATTTTGAAATTAAAAACATCGGAATTAGCCGAGAAGCTACCCCAATAATCAATAACAGAAACCAGCCTATAATCCCTGCATGGGCATGAAGAGTAAGGTAGTACAAAGAACTTTCTGGCAATACCAGTTTTGTGAAATTATATACCTGGGCCAAGCCTAAAACAGCGGTTAAAAACAACCATATCGTTGCTGTGAAAACAAATACGGCATGGATACTTCCATTTTTACTTTGTTCCATGCTGAGAGCAAGATTGATGAGATAGGCAAGTATGGCCAGCACTATAAGACAAGCACCCCATTGCGCCGGCCAGCCCATATTAAAAATAGAGAAACCGTAAACCAATGAGGTTATTCCGATGGCGGCAAGGATGAAGGAAAGATATGCCAATGCATTACTGTAGAGTTTCGCCTCAATTAAAACGGGCACAAGTTGATGACTTGCGCCAATGATTATCATCGTGCCCCATCCCAGCGCCATGGCATGTGTAATAGCCAAAATATGTGGATTAAAATAGTGACCGGTAAAAGCCTCGCTTGACGTAAATAATAAAATCGTGGCCGCTAAAAATGATAGAGCCGCATATAAATAAAACGGCAATACAACTTTATAAGAAGTAGTTTTCCCCGCTGTTCCTGTGGTAGAAACGCGCATCTTAGGTTCTAAATATTAAAAGATATACTTCGCCATCGCCCACTTCATTTATCCGATAGTCAAATTTACGTTCCGTTAATTCGGGCAATAGAAAAACCGGAATTCGTTTGTGAATCACATACAAGGCTTTATCATCCGGTAATTTATCCAAAGCATCCAGTATGCTAAGCATCGGTAAGGGCATTTCCAGATGACGGACATCCACTGTGTCCAATTTACCTGTAAACCGGTGCAGCATTTCATCCCAACCTTCCTTTGCTTCACTCGTATCAACTTCCTCAAATGGAGTAGCCTGGTTTTTATGAAAAAATGTATGCACCAAGTCATCATTTATCGTTTCAGCGTATGATTCAAAGCCCTGTTTTTCCAATAAGAGGATGAGTGGGACAGGTTCAAAACTGTTGACTAATTTTAATACCTGTCCGGTTTGAAGTTGCTTTACCGCATTCAGAATTAAATTTAGCGGATCAATCCCTGAATCTATTTCAGTACGAACATCTAACACAACAGTATCCGCCATCTTCACTTTTTGAACAAATTCCGGAACCGACCTTTGTTCTGCATTATCGTCTGCAATATTTTGATTAGCAATGACAAAACCTAACGACTCCATTTTTTCAAAAAATTCATTCACGGTACACCCTCCTACTTTACTCGCCATATTAATGGAGGTACGGGCAGCCATCAATTTGCGTAAAAGCGGATTCCGAAGTTTATTGAACTTAGAGGATATACTTATGATGGCCTCTAGCGCATCGGGATTTTCCTTTAATAGGGTGGCTATTTTTGTATTGGCATTGATTGTTTTCATTGTCATAAATTTGCTATGCCTATTTAAAAACCCTTAGCTGCCTCCGTTTCCGGTTCACGTAACAGAAAGCTAGGTTAATTTATTTTCTAAGTCCAGCGCTTTCGGAAACAGGATATTGTTTTCCAAGTGTATATGTAAGTGCAGGTCATTTTCAAATTCATCAAGCATCGCATATAACAAGCTATATGAAGCACAGCCATCTTCGGGTACTGTATAATTCAATGACAAGGCTCTTATTTCATCCAAACTCTTTCCTACCAGCTCATGTTCCATTTCCATCATGTTAATGGTATTTTGGACGGTACCGAAATATTCAGCCTGTGGAGGCTGTTCATTTTTATCAGCCATGACCAATTGTTTAATGTACGGAAACAGTACCTTTTCTTCTTTTACTAAGTGAGCTATTAGTTCGGCATTTACTTCATTCACTAAGGTTTTAATCTTCAGTAACTCGGGATGCTGTTCACCATGTACACTTGCAACTTTTGAGGCATACGCTACTATTTCGGGCAATGTCTTTTTTACATAACTATGATGCGTATTTACAATATAGTCTGCTAAAAAATCCAAGGCCCATTCGCCATAAGGAATCGGGCGAGAAGTAAATCCCTTGTCTGCTTGCTGTAATTCCTGTTCGATTTTTGCAATATCCAAGCCTTTTTCTGTACAGGCTTCTTTCACCGTTTTTTTACCCCCGCAGCAAAAATCTATACCATACTTTTTGAAAACTTCAGCCTTGCGCAGATCTTTTGCCACTATCTGTCCCAGCGTTTCATCTTCCTCTCCCGAAATACGTTTAGAAATCTTCACTATCCACCACTCCGGTCCCTCCTCGAGGTATTCCCAAATAAAAATATTTCCCCTTTCGCCAAGCAGTTGATAATACACCGGTTTAGGGTCATGGTCGTTATGAATGGTTAGGCTTTCGCCTTCGTTCAATTCATCAAAACGGACGAAGATGGTTGGGTGTTTTTGCCTTGGCTCAAGTAAAGTTACATTGAGGATATTTTCTGCGATTGTATTCATGTCCTGCGTTTTAATTGGAAAACAAAGGTAGGCATTCATTTCATATAAAAGTATTTAAATACTTTTATTAATCTTGATATAACGCTCCCAACACTAGCAGTCTGGGTCAGCGAAGACACTAAGAATGGCTTTTCCCGATTATTCCAACGCGCCTAGCACCTACCTCAGCAGAAGAAGGCGACTTCTAGCCAAAACAGCATCCTCATCTATCAGCAAAACCTGATATACTCCTTGCTCAAGCCTATTTACAGAAAGTAGATCTCCACTGCTCTTCATTGGCTGATCCAGAACCATTCTTCCCTGAAGGTCGAAGAGTTGAACATGCACTGGTCTTTCTGTTGGCAGCATATAAGCGAACGCAACCTGGTCTCTAGCGGGATTTGGATAGACCTTAAAGTCTGCTAATTCATGTTTACGCAAGGAGGTATTTCCGCTGCTATCTGCCGGCATCTAAGGTTTCCTGTTTCCATATATCCGCATATTAAATAGGCGGTAGAGTTTTTCATCCGAGGTTTCTAAATAGAGTCTGTTCATACTATCGGGAGTCTGAGCTAGAAAGTTCGATATAACCTGTCCTGAGCCTGCCGAAGGGAGGCGCGCGACGACGCCAAAAGCGCAGTTTAATTTCTTAAATGAGCATTTTGGTGGCTAGCGCAAGGCCGCTAGCGGACTTTATAGACAGACTCTAAATAGTTATTCGGGTTCCAAAGTCATGGTTATGCCACCCTGAACATGAATCCATACCCTATTTGCCGCGCTATCATGCCAGTATGTTTCTGTTCTTAAAGAATCTTTGGATGGAACCTCGCGGTACACATGCTTCCATGCAAAATTCGTTGGCCAAGCGGCATGGGTACTGTCCATAAAATTGCCAAAGGAAGAACTGTATATCTGATTGATTTCCCATTTTCCGCTATACTCTACTCCTATAACTACGGAATCATCACTGCTTAGCATGTTTTCTACCGAAAAGGCCACATCGCTCACGGTATCTATACCTGGAAAACTTAAACTGTATTCTCCTGATGGGTGGGCTGCAAAATGACGCATATGGGCAAGAAGCCAATCCTTCGCTCCAGCCTCGTCAATCTCCCAAGACCCTACTTCTTGTCCAGCGCTAAATCTGCGTACATCAAGCGCCATAAGGTCTTCATAAGAAATATTGGCTCGGTTCACTATAAAATCGCTTATACCATAAAAGGGACCTTGAACAACAACCCCTCCGGCAATTGCACAACAGAAACGGGACTTTGTCCAAAAGAGAAAATAAAGGCCAAAGCGAAAAATGAGCGCATAAGGAAATGGGTTAAGAATTCATTCCGCAAACTACTTAAAAAAATAAAATATTTGTAATAAAGTGGATATCTGAAAAAAACCGCTGCATTTTTCCCCTCTCTCAATTTAATAGGGATGGCATGGCTATTGACCATTCATTACTCCATTAATTCCACCAACATAAAATTAAAACATACACCTATGAAATTAATCATTCTTTCAGTCGCACTAATGCTAGCAGGATGTGGGCAATCAAGCACCAATGATCCAGACAAAACAAGCGATCAAATAAATACTTCCGACACGAGCTCCATTCAAAACCACGACCCGCTTGAAAAAGTGCTATCGGCATATCTTGATCTGAAAAATGCCCTTGCCAATGACGATGGCAAAACAGCCAGAGCGAGTGCCCAAATACTCCTTGCTGAAATTGACAATGTACCAATGGCCGAATTAAACAGTGAGCAGCATCCATCATGGATGAAGTACATGAAAAAACTTTCCTATGATACCGAACACATCAGCGAAACAGATGAAGCCGAGCATCAAAGGGAGCATTTTGTAACCCTCTCGAAAAATATGTATGAGCTTGAAAAAGCCTTTAACACAAGTGAAACAAAGCTATATTATCAGTTTTGCCCGATGGCTAACGACGGCCAGGGCGCATATTGGGTGAGCGAAAAGGAGGAAATTAGCAATCCTTATATGGGTAAGAAAATGCCTACCTGCGGATCAACAAAAGAAACCATTAAGGCCGAATAGCTTTAGTTTAGTGCAGGGCAGATTGGCCATTTGACCTGCACTTTTCTTTTAAAATAAGTACGATTATGATACCCGATTTCCTACAAGAGTTTCCGAATCTGCATCCCCTCATTGTACATTTTCCGATTGTGCTTTTATTGCTTGCTGCACTGACTCAGTTTGCAGTTCTATTTTTTCAAAAATCCAATCAGCTCAAATGGCTTTCGTTTTTATTCATGGTTTTGGCAACAATTGGAGCATTTATAGCGTACCATACAGGCGTACACATCAGCGGTGATGCAAGTAATGAAGCCATAGAAATTTTCGAAAAACATAAATTACTGGGAACCATCACGCTTTGGACCTCTCTTCTTGCTAGCCTTTTAAGGTTTAGTACATTAAAATGGTTTTCAAAAAAATGGGTTGAAATAATCCTGTTTACCCTCTTTATATCAGTGGCTATATTGGTAAGCGTCACCGCACATCATGGAGCACAAATGGTTTATATCTATGGCATCGGCCCTCAAGGCAATGGTGTTATGTTGGAATAAAAGTCAAGCGAATTATTGCCCCCTCATCATGGAGTGGTCTATGAATTATGTAACTCCTATTCGGGATTGTATAACATTAGGCAGTCAATTAAGAATGAATTTTACCAAGTAACGACAATGTGACTAAGGGCTGTATTCAATGCCCTCTGCCCTCATTGAACCCAGCATACACGTAGCACTATACATCAGAACGAACACCATGAGCACCTACATTAAATATTTTAACGAAATCGGAATCGATGATATCTCCCAAGTGGGCGGAAAAAATGCCTCATTGGGAGAAATGTTCATTAAGCTTTCCAGCAAAGGCATAGCCGTACCAGATGGTTTTGCGCTAACGTCCGCTGCGTATTGGACATTCCTAGATCATAATGGATTTAAAGAGAAATTAGGCGAACTGCTTTCCGGCCTAGACACCAAAGATTTCTCCAATCTGAGCAAGGTCGGTAAACAATGCCGCGAACTGCTCCTGAAAGGGGTACTCTCTGAGCCGCTCCAGAAAAAAATCGAGGAAGGCTTTAACCATTTAACTAAGCTGTATGGAAAGGAAGTGACGTTTGCCACACGAAGCAGCGCCACTGCCGAAGACCTTCCCAATGCCAGCTTTGCCGGTCAGCAAGAATCCTATTTGAATGTAAAAGGCCTTGACAACCTATTAAAAGCCTGTCTCCGATGTTACGCCTCCCTATTCACCGACCGGGCCATAAAATACCGCACGGATAATGGTTTCGAGCACATGAAAGTGGCCCTTTCAGTGGGTGTTCAACTGATGGTACGTTCCGACAAAGCGTGCTCAGGGGTTATGTTCACCCTCGACCCAGATACGGGTTTTGAGAAAGTAGCCTTGGTTGCGGGTGCTTGGGGCTTAGGTGAAAATGTAGTTCAGGGAAATGTGAATACCGATGAGTTTTTGGTATTTAAACCCTTTTTAGGCAAGGTGAAACAATCAATCATCTCTCGGAAGTTGGGCAGCAAAGCCAAAACGATGATTTATTCCAAAAAAGCCACTAATGAAATAAGTAAGCCGGAGGATGCCATCATCAATATGGATACACCCGAGAACATGCAGAAGAAATTTATTTTGGATGATACCGAGGTGATTCAGCTGGCCAAATGGGCAATCCTTATTCAGGAACATTATGGCCGCCATATGGATATTGAATGGGCAAAAGACGGGGTAAGCGGGAACCTGTTTATCGTTCAGGCAAGACCCGAAACGGTGCACAGCCAAAAGAGCAAAACTGTATCATTCAAAGAATACAAAATAAAAGAAAAAGGCAAGCTAATCTGCCAAGGAATAGGACTAGGAAATAGCATTATTTCTGGAAAGGTAAGACTGCTTAAATCTCCGGCCGAAAGCGACAAACTTAAGAAGGGAGAAATTCTGGTTACCACAAGAACCGACCCCGACTGGGATCCTATTTTGAAAAAAGCGGCAGCCATCATAACCAATCAGGGGGGTAGAACATCGCATGCCGCCATTATTGCAAGGGAAGTTGGAGCAACGGCAATTGTAGGCACGGGCGATGCCACCAAGGTGATAAAAGACGGTCAAATCATTACTGTTTCAACCGCTGAAGGCGATACCGGTTATATCTATGACGGGGAAGCGGTTTGGGAAGAAAAGGAGATTGATATCAGTCATATTACATTGCCTGAGACTTCGGTAATGCTCATACTCGGCCATCCGGATAAAGCGTTCAAATATGCACAGCTGCCAAATAATGGTATCGGTTTGATGCGGATGGAATTCATCATTAGCAATGTAATCCGTATCCACCCGATGGCTCTGCGTTATTTTGAGAAGGTGACCGATGTGAAGACCAGACAGCAGATAGAAGAGCTTACGCATCATTATACCAATAAGCAGAACTATTTTATTCATAAGTTGGCTGAGGCCACCGCAGTGATAGCAGCCGCTTTTTATCCCAAGGATGTTATTGTTCGGATGAGTGATTTTAAATCCAACGAATATGCCAACCTCCTTGGCGGCAAAGACTTTGAGCCTACCGAACAAAATCCAATGATTGGTTTCAGGGGAGCCTCACGCTATTATCACCCGCTTTATAAAGAAGCCTTTGAAATGGAATGCAAAGCCATGAAAGTGGTACGCGAGGAAATGATATTTACCAATATCAAATTGATGATTCCTTTCTGCCGCACGGTGGATGAAGCGCAAAAAGTTATTGGGCTAATGAAGAAATACGGCTTAGAGAGAGGCAAGAATGGCTTGGAACTCTATATGATGGTTGAAATTCCAAGCAATGCCATACGGGCAGATGACTTTGCCAAACATTTTGACGGGTTTTCTATCGGCTCCAATGATCTAACGCAACTCACGTTAGGTGCCGACCGAGATTCGGAATTGCTGAGTGAAATCTTCAATCCTTTTGATCCTGCAGTGATGGATCTTATTGAAATGTCGATTAAGAAGGCCAGAAATAATGGCGTTAAGATTGGCTTATGCGGACAAGCTCCAAGCGATTACCCAGAATATGCCAAATTCCTCGTTCAATGCGGAATTGACAGTATCTCCTTTAATCCGGATGCCTTAATTAAAGGGATTGAGAACATTAACAAAGCCGAAAATCAAAAGGTAAAACATTTTATTAGCTAAAGATTTAGCGACGGTTGGTCAAAAAACGTTAGAGTCCACTTCATGTAACAAAGCAATAAACAATTGATTGAATCTATACCATGACAACCGCCGTATTCAGTATCTACAAATTTGAAAAGGAATACCTGTTAAAAGCAAATACCGAAAAGCACGAGCTTCTATTAATTGAAGCAAGACTTTCTGAAACTTCTGTATCGCTTGCCGATGGATGTGAGGCTATTAGCTTATTTACGGGAGACAAAGCCACCGCACCCGTTTTAGAAACATTGTTTAAAATGGGGATAAAATACATTGCCCTTCGCTCGGCCGGCTTCAATAATGTTGATCTAATAAAGGCAAAAGAACTCCATATAAAAGTTGCTCGAGTGCCGGCCTATTCTCCCTATGCTATTGCCGAACATACTGTTGCCCTCATGCTTGCCCTGAACCGAAAACTCATTCGCGCTCATCATCAGGTAATGGATTTGAATTTCTCATTGGATGGATTGGTGGGGTTTGATATGAATGGAAAAACCGTAGGGATTATCGGAACAGGAAAAATCGGAAGTGTATTAGCCCGCATTCTGCATGGATTTGGTTGTAAAATACTTGCGCATGATACCCAAGAAAATAAGGAAATCATCGAGCGGTATCAGGTAGAATATACAAGCAGTAAATCACTGTGTGAGCAGTCGGATATCATTACCCTGCCTGTTCCTTTGACGGAAAAAACCAAGTATATCATTAACAAGTCTTATATCGATAGGATGAAACCGGGAGTGATGCTGATCAATACCAGCAGAGGCGGACTTGTCAATACAAAAGATATAATCAATACGCTAAAATCACGTCAAATAGGCTTTTTTGGAATGGATGTATATGAAGAAGAAGAAGGCCTATTCTTTGAAGACCATTCAGAAGACATACTGCAGGATGATACCATTGCCAGATTAATGACCTTCAAGAATGTTTTAATAACCAGTCACCAAGCATTTTTAACCGATACGGCCTTGAGCAAAATTGCAGAAACCACCGTCTATAATCTGGATTGTTTTGAAACAAAGAGGAAGAGTGAAAATGAAATTAGTGTTTAACTCATAAAACAGCTAACGTAGGGAAAATATTTTAGTTCCCACCTACTTCTCCGATTGTGCCAGAACAGCAGAAGATATTGGTTTGGAAATTGCCAAAAAAGCCAATGCGCAAATTCACTTTTTACATTTACTATTGACACCTGTAGATTGGGCAAACTGCCTCTTGAATAGGAGTATTTGTTTCATGAAACCAATACGCAGATTGCCCATGCCAAAAGTGAATTAGACAAGCTCGAAAGGAAAGCCGTGAAGATGGGTTTAAATGCACAAGTGTATCTTGTTTTTGACATAGACCAGCACATCAAACACCACAAGCACGATTTTATTGTAATGGGATCTCATGGAACCAATGGCTTCAAAGAAATGATCGGTTCCAATACCCAAAAAGCAGTCCGCAACTCTCCTGTTCCGGTACTGGTAGTGAAGAAAAAGTCAAAAAAGTTTGAAATAAAAAACATAGTACTCGCCTCTACTTTTCAAGAAGACGTTCATAAACCTTTTCATAAAATCATTGAATTTGCTGATTTGATGAAGGCTCAAATTCATTTGCTAAACGTCAATATGCCCTTTCATTTTAAGGAAACCGATGAAGCAGGATCCGATATGCAGGCATTTGTAAAAAAAATGTACGAAAGGCACATGTACCATTAATATTTACAATGCACTAAACGAAGAAACGGGTATCCTTAAGTTCTCAGAAGCGATCAATGCAGATGTTATTGCTCTATCCACACATGGTAAAACGGGCTTTATGAAAATGATTTCACCCAGTATTACTGAAAGCCTAGTTAACCATTCGGACATATCAGTATTGAGCGTAAATATTAATTTGAAATAAGTTATTGACATGAAACGATTGCTGGAACATAGTATAGCAATCAAAGATCTTAATTTGAAAATTGAGCAGAGCTAAACCTGAACAAATGAGTAATTACAAAAAGAACAGTTTGACACGAATAGGAGCAATTTCATTACTGTCCCTGCTTCTCGAGAGCCTCGATATGACTGGGATTTTGGTTGATCATAAAGTACGCGATGAATCGCGTACCTACGAAGTCGTTTTTTTCTCCTCATTCCTTACTCCTGCTCTCTTTGCCCTGCGCCCTAAGCCCTGCGCCCTAAGCCCTGTGCTCTGCGCCCTGTGCCCTGTGCTCTGCGCCCTGTGCTCTGAGCTCTGAGCCCTGAGCATGTTTAAGGGGAGATTCTGGCGAAGAGGAGTTCGGGGTCGTTGCCGAAATAGGTAGCTACTTCGCTATAGGTGATGGTTTGAGGAAACTGGATATTGTGGAAAAAACGGAAGCAAATTAATGCTTTAGCTGCTCCATACAATATTACTCATCTAGCTGCATTTCTGAAAAATAAAGGGGTCAGTTTCGTTCGGTGAAGTGGTGAAAAGGTTGGCGTTTTTTTCACTTGAGAGGATTGCTTCGACCCGACAAATCCAATACCCCCTTACAAATCAGGACATTACTGACGCCGAAATTGCTATTAATTCCTTTATATTAGTAGAATAATAGGCAAGAGAATGGTAACAGTAGTTAAAAAAGGAGCATCAATCAAGGCTATTGAAGATCTTTTGAAAAAACTTAAATCAAAAAAAGCATTCAATTCCCATAGGCATAACGGAGTTATTAACCTCAAAGAATCGCCTTTGAAGATTCAGCAGAAACTACGAGATGAGTGGGAATAGTCTTTTAATTGATACAAATATTGCTTTCTACTTGTTGTCTCAAGACGACACCATTGCTGAATTATTAGACGGTCAGGATATTTACCTTTCATTTGTTTCGGAACTCGAACTCCTAGGCTATAAGTATCTTACAGAAACGGACAGGAAAAGAATTGAAGCATTCATATCGGATTGTATCATTATTGATATTAACGAAGAAATTAAACGCAACGCTATCAACCTGCGAAGCACATACTCTATAAAATTACCCGACGCTATTGTGGCAAGTACAGCCCTTTATTTGGGCCTTCCATTGGTTACAGCGGACAAAGGATTTCAGAAGATTCAGGAGCTAATATTGATTATCTACGAAGTAAATTCCTAATCCGCCTCCAATCAAAGTGTGAAACGTATTATTTTGGAAAAACCACTAAGCTTCATCCCATTCCATAGGAAGGAATTGAGCTCCCCAAAACATTTAAAACCAAGGTCCGCGATAAATCCCGTACCTACTCAAATTCCTCCACTCCCTACTCCCCTCCCCCATCTTTTTTTATGTATCGTCCTAAAAAAAGTTGACAGTTAAAACAACTGATCAACATGAAAAGAAAACAAAGAGTATTGATTCGTTAAAGCGAGTCATTCGAACAACAAGTGCTAACAGAATTAGAAAAAGGAGATAGCATATGCACTCCTCGCACTTCACACTGACTCAAGGTGGGGGCTGAAAATCTGTACAACCCGAACGAACAGTGCGAGGAACAGTGTGAGTGCGGAGGGGTCAAAATCTTTGTAACCCAAACGAACAGTGCGAGGAACAGTGAGAGTGCGGAGGGGTGAAAATTAACGTAGTACGCACTCCACACTCTTCGCACTTCGCACTGACGCAAAGAGGATGAAAATCTGTACAACCCAAACGTACAGTGTGAGGAACAGTGTGAGTGCGTAGGGAAAAAATTAACGTAGTACGCACTCCACACTCTTCGCACTTCGCACTTCGCACTGCAAACAAAAAAAGCTTCCAGTTCGGAAGCTTTTTTTGTTTGTGCTCAGAAGGGGACTCGAACCCCTACACCAAAAAGGCACCACCCCCTCAAGGTGGCGTGTCTACCAATTCCACCACCTAAGCAGCTGGTTTTATTGAGGACTGCAAATATAGGATTGTCCTTTTAGAAATCAATCCTCAACTTCACTCATTTCTTCTCTTTTTTCCTTGGGAAGAAAACGGGTAAAATTTATCGCTTCTCATGTCTCGTCGAAAATTAGCGGAACAAAAAAGTTCGACTTCCAAAGAAACTGGCCTTTTTAGGCATTATTTATAGAAGATCGTTTCAGCATGCTCGCAAACATTAATTTTTCTAATTTTTAATGTTTAAAGAGACATTCAACCTATATTTGATGTCCAAATACGAAGCAAACATCAAATAAAACACTATTTAATGCCTAAACTACACTATCAAATCAATCCAGATCGAAGCATTCCCTGGAATGACTTGCCCCCGCTACCTATCGCAGATGAGCTTTTTAGAACCTTAGAGGTAATGGAAAAGCTAGGTGATGCAAAGGCTGCCTTGGCAAGGCTCCAAGGCAGAAGTGTGGTAATTCCAAATCAAGGGTTATTGATTAATACCATCAGTTTACAAGAAGCTAAAATATCGAGTGCCATCGAAAATATATTTACTACCGACGATGAGCTTTACAAGGCATTTAGCGACAAGAGCAATGAGGCCAGCGGAGCATCAAAAGATGTTCTGCGTTACCGAGAGGCTCTTTGGTCGGGACATCATTATTTGGCAGAAAAAGGAGAATTCGACCAATCTTATTTCATCAAAGTCTTTCAGGAAATTAAGCAAACCAGTGAATCAATTCGTCCTTCATTTTTAAATACCACAATCAAACAAGGAGGAACTGGGCCTAATGCAGGGGAAATAATTTATACCCCTCCCAAAGGCGAGGAAATCATCCAAGAGAAGCTGAATAACTTAATCCTCTTTTTAAATGATGATGAACAATTTAAAATTGACCACCTCCTCAAAATGGCAATCGCCCATTTTCAATTTGAAGCAATCCACCCTTTTAGAGACGGAAATGGGCGAACGGGTAGAATATTCAATATTCACTACCTCACCCATAAAAAATTAATCGATGTGCCTATCCTATTTCTAAGTAGGTATATCCTAGATCATAAAGACGACTATTACGCAGGGTTAATGGGCGTTACACAGCGAGGAAACTGGCAGGATTGGCTTTTATTTATGATGAGAGCTGTTGAATTTACTTCCACTATCACCTTCCATAAAATCAATGAAATCCTTGCATCTAAAGACGCCATTTTAGACTATGTGATAAAGGACAAAACCAAATTCAAAAATCCAGATCAACTTATAGACCTTTTATTTACCCAGCCGTTAATTAAAGTAAAGCATCTCGTTGAAGCAGGAATCTATGCTGAAAATACTGCACGCGACTACCTGAATAAACTATGCGAGATGCGTGTCCTCGAGAAAAAAGAAATCAACGGACACCATTATTACCTCAACATTGAACTTTACAGAATTTTATCTGATTAAAGACCGTTTGGATGAAAATGCTGGCGCAAAAGGAAAAATCAGAAGCAAAATAAAGCTTGGGTCGCGCAAGACTACATTACGCATCTCGTTTAGTACAAAGCATGAATTTTTCAGCAATGTAAAGCAGAGGATTGTCCTTTTAGAAATCAATCCTCAACTTCACTCATTTCTTCTCTTTTTTTCTTGGGAATAAAACGGGTGAAATTAATCGCATCTTCGACCTTCTCCTCAAGCAAGGCAAGGTCTACTACTTCCAGCATGTTCTTTACATAATGGAATTTTAAGTCTTTCAAATAATCTTTCTTGATCTCTTCCACATCGCGGCGGTTTTGTTCGCAGAGGATAATCTCTTTGATACCGGCGCGTTTGGCGGCTAACATCTTCTCCTTGATTCCTCCTACTGGCAATACTTTACCTCGAAGGGTGATTTCTCCTGTCATGGCTAAAAACGGACGAATCTTGCGTTGGGTATACAAGCTCGCCAGAGAAGTTAAGATGGTGATACCGGCTGAAGGACCGTCTTTCGGAATGGCTCCTGCTGGAAAGTGAATATGCAAATCGGCATGATCGAAGAGTTCTTGAGGTATGCCAATATACTCGGCATGGGCCTTTAGGAAGGTATTCGCCGTAATGGCTGATTCTTTCATCACATCGCCCAATTTACCGGTGAGGGTGAGTTTTCCTTTTCCGGGGGTGAGGGTGCTTTCTACAAAGAGGATGGAACCTCCTACGGGCGTCCAAGCAAGGCCAGTAACCACGCCGGCTACATCATTGCCTTGGTATACTTCTTTGTCGTGCGAACGTGGACCTAAAATCTTGCGTACATCCTCCATCTTCAAAGAACCGATTACTCCTTCTTCATCCACCACATGTTTAGCAACGGAACGGGCAACAGAGGCAAGGGTTCTATCAAGTTGACGAACGCCTGATTCGCTGGTATAATCTTCAATGATTTTTTCGAGCACCTTATCATCCAATAATAATTGCTTGGATCCTAGTCCGTGTGCCTTGCGTTGTTTTGGCAATAAATGCTTTTTGGCAATCTGTGCTTTCTCTTGTAGGGTATAGCCATTGATCTCAATAATTTCCATACGGTCTAAAAGCGCCGGTTGGATATTATCGAGGTAATTGGCGGTAGCGATAAACATCACCTTGCTCAGGTCAAATTCGGTCTCTACATAATTATCATAAAAAGAGCTGTTTTGCTCTGGATCTAATACTTCCAATAAAGCGGAAGATGGATCGCCACGGAAATCAGAGTTTAGCTTATCGATTTCATCCAAGATAAAAACGGGGTTGGCTGATTGGGCCTTTTTCAGGGATTGAATAACACGTCCTGGTAAGGCACCGATATAGGTTTTTCTATGTCCGCGGATTTCTGCCTCGTCGCGTAAACCGCCTAGTGACATGCGCACATATTTTCTTCCCATCGCCTCAGCAACCGATTTTCCCAAAGAGGTTTTACCCACTCCCGGAGGGCCATAGAGGCAAAGTATCGGGCTCTTCATGTCGCCTTTCAGTTTTAAAACGGCGAGGTATTCGAGGATACGGTCTTTGACTTTATCCAAGCCAAAATGATCGCGGTCCAAGACTTTACGGGCCTTTTTCAGGTCGAAGCGATCGGTGGTATATTCATTCCACGGCAACTCGAGCAATAATTGCAGGTAGTTGAGGTAGATAGAATAATCGGGCGCCATGGGATTTAGTCTTCCCAGACGTTCGGCTTCTTTATTGAAATGCTCGGCTACTTCCTTGCTCCACTTTTTCTTGGACGCTTTTTCACGTAGGTTTTGAAGTTCTTTATCCGGACCATCTTGTCCGAGTTCCTCTTGCAGGGCACGAATTTGTTGCTGGAGGAAATATTCTTTTTGTTGTTTATCGAGGTCGCCTTTGACTTTGGATTGGATCTCGTTTTTGAGTTCCAACATTTGCATTTCCTTGGTTAGGAATGAAAGGACCAAGTTTGCTCGGTTATCGAAAACGGAGGCTTCGAGGATGCTTTGTTTATCGCCCACTTCCACGTTGAGATTGGAGGCAATAAAGTTCACCAAGAAGTTGGGGCTATCGATATTTTTAAGGGCAAAGCTCGCTTCGGTCGGGATATTTGGCGAGTTTTCGATGATGCTAATCGCCAATTCCTTGATGCTTTCAATAAGGGCATCATTTCGCTTCGACTTCTTCAGCTTCTCTATCTCATCCGTACTTACTTTAGCTTTGAAATAAGGCTCGGAGCTCACCATTTCACCAATACGTATACGTTTTTTTCCTTGTATGATGACCGTGGTATTTCCATCAGGCATGCGCAAGACTTTAAGAATGCTTGCGATGGTACCTGTTTTATGGAGGTCTTCAAAAGTAGGATCTTCAATGGATGGGTCTATTTGCGCGACAACGCCAATCTCCGTTTTCCCTGCAGCGGCATCTTTGATAAGTTTAATGGATTTATCTCTGCCAACGGTAATTGGGAAAACCACCCCTGGGAACAGAACCGTATTGCGAAGCGGCAATATTGGCAGTTCATCTGGACTTTCTTCCTGATTTATTTCGTCCTCATCCTCTTGCGAGAGCAAAGGCAAAAACTCTGGAGCATCCATATCATCGTCTGAAATCCCCGTCGCTATTACGAATCTATCCTTATTAATCATGCTTTATCACTTAAAAACCCTTCCCAGCCATTCGACAGGGGCTAGCTAAAATTCAAGTCTTATGCCATGGATAGGAATCAGGCCTTTTGTCAGTCGAAAATCCGCGACCGTTTCATCAATACCAAGAAACCAATCAAACAAAATAGGGTGAATAGTCCCAAATAAAGTGCTTCCGAATAAAAGCCGAGAATCAATTTTCCGCTGAAGAAAAGGAATCCATACGTAAAGCCTACCGCCAATAACCAGCATAGCAGCTGAATACCCAGCTTTGGAATATTGAAGTTTTCGTCGATGCGGTCGGCCACTGGTTTCCAAAATCCGCCCGGTTGTACTTTTTTATAGAAGAGACCGAGGTGCTCTTCATCCACCGGTTTAGTGAAAAAAGTAACTGCAAGCCAAACTAAAGTGCAAGTTCCAAGTATGATAAAAAAGGAATAGGGAAAATACAGCCATGGATAATCAGCCATCACGATAGATTGGGCCGTGCTGCCATCAGGAATCATCGTTAAAGCGGCTTCTTTTGATGTGCGAATTCCAAATAAGATACCATATACCACAAAGGGCGTAATAGTAGCCGCAATCTCCGACCAGGCATTGATACGCCACCAATACCAACGAAGGATAAGAACCAAACCAAGTCCGGCACCACATTCCATGATAAAGGTCCAAACGCCTTCAATACTCGTTACAAAGGTGGTAGCAAATAATCCGCATACCATGATAAATAGCGTAACAATCCGGCTTACTCCAACTTTGTATTTATCGCTACGTTCATTGGCTCCAGGTATGAAGCGTAGAAAAAAATCATTCACCAAATAACTTGCGCCCCAGTTGAGTTGGGTGGAGATGGTACTCATATAGGCCGATAAAAACGCGACCAATAATAAACCACGCAAGCCATCGGGTAGGTAATCTTTCATAGCCATGACATAACCCGCTTTGGGGTCTGACACCATAAGCTCCGGATAAAGCACTACCGCACAGAGCGCCACGATAATCCATGGCCACGGTCTGAGGCAATAATGGGCGACATTAAAAAACAGACTCGCATATACCGAATGTTTTTCATTCTTGGTACTCATCATACGTTGGGCTACATACCCACCACCGCCAGGTTCTTGTCCGGGATACCAACTACTCCACCACATAAAGCCCACATAGGCCAGGAAGGCAGCAGGAGCTAATACGAGCTGAGTGATATCTATATTTCCAGAACTATCCAAGAGCGGTAAAAAGTTCAAAGTGCCTTCCGGTAGTTTCTCTTTCAATCCATCCATACCCCCAACTTCCTCACTATTCAATACCAAATACGCTAATACAATGCAGCCTATCATGGCCACAAAAAACTGGACCACGTCGGTGAATACCACGCCCAATAAACCCGAGACCGAAGCATAGCCCATCACTACCAGCATGGCAATGGCCGTATAGAGAAATGCGGTTTCCTCACTCAGACCAAAGAAGACGATAAACAAAGTAATCAAGGCCCTATTTACCCAGGCGATGATCATCATATTCATAAAGAGCCCGAGGTAGATCGATTTAAATCCACGGAGTATTGCTGCAGGCTTTCCCGTATAGCGAAACTCAATAAGTTCCACTTCGGTAAGCACTCCCGAACGGCGCCATAAGCGGGCGAAGAAGAAGGTAGTGAGGAGTCCGCCGATGGCAAAATTCCACCAGAGCCAATTCCCTGCGATGCCGTCTTTGGCCACCAATTCGGTGACCGCAAGAGGCGTATCTGCGGCAAAAGTAGTGGCTACCATAGATATCCCTGCCAAATACCAGGGTAAATTTCTTCCACCTAGAAAGAAGGACTCCATTCCTTTACTGGCCTTCTTACTAAAGTGAAAACCAATGTATAGGGTGATGAGGAAATAGATCACAATGACCCATATATCCGCGCTGCTCAGACTCATAAGAACCAAATCTAGGAGAATCCGTTGCAATTGCCAATGCTTTTATCAAACTTTGAGGAGAATGAAAAAGAAGACGAGGCGCAGTGCCAAGAAAAAATTCAGCCGTCGCTCCGTACCTGGGTCTGCTCCCGGGCAGTACAATTTTGAAACGGGAGAACAGGCTCAGCTAAACCTTTACAGTTATAACGAAAATGAGCTAGTCCTTGTATACCCGCTAATACTCGGTGAGGCAAGGGCGTATATGGATGCACACCCCCACCATAAACATTGGCTCCAAATTATAGGTTATGGGAATACGGCCTTTTTTAATGAGTTGAAAGAATTATTTCATATTCATCCTTTAGAGCTAGAGGACATGCTCAGCGGAAATGCCCGTCCGAAAATGGAATTCCACCAAGGCAAGGTATTCGATATCAGCAGGATGTTGTTCTATAACGAAGAGCTTCAGCTTGTAGATGAGCAATTCAACCTATTTTATACCGACAATTGGCTAATCAGTTTGCAGGAAAGTCCCACGGATTGCTTTAACCCCGTTAAAGAGCGGATCAAAATCGAGGGGACGATGATCAGGAAATCACCCGCATTCTACTTGTATTATGCCATAACCGATGCGATTATCGATAATTATTTTCCGATGATGGAATCGATTGAAACCCGCCTAGAAACTATTGAAGAGGAACTTTTTGATCGCCCAGATAGAAATCACCTCAACGATATTCAGCTTATTCGTCGCGATTTACTCACTATGCGCAAGACCATCACTGCAGAAAAAGAAAACCTTTCCGACCTGATTCGAGGAATGGATGCCGAGCATCAAGAGCGTTTTGGGCTGTATATGCAGGATGCTTACGAACATTGTTTACATATTCTTGACTTGATTGATAGCCAAAAGGAGATTGCCTTTTCTTTGATAGATATTTACCTATCCTCTCAGAACAACCGAATGAGCGAAGTAATGAAAGTTTTGACTGTGATTAGTAGCATCTTTATTCCCTTATCGTTTATTGCTGGCCTCTATGGGATGAACTTCGCTGCACAAGGAAAAAATGGAGAAACCTTAGCCTGGAATATGCCAGAATTATATGAGCCTAATGGGTATCTGACCGTCCTAGGCATCATGCTGTCGATCGTGGTAATTCAACTTATTTTCTTCCGACGAAAAGGGTGGATTTGATGCAATGAGGGATTCCTAAATTAACAGTTTTTTCATTACCTTTGACGCGAAGCATAAAATTTATGTATATGAAAAAACTAGGAATCATGTTCGCTTTGGCCGGAGTAATATCTTTCGGACTTAGCTCTTGCGGTGGAACCGACGATGAAGTCGCAAAACCAACCCCCAAATTTGACTGGAAAATAGGTGCCGGTTATACCTCATCTAACGTTACCGTGAATGCCGGAGATACCGTAAAATTCGGAATCAGTGCATCAGGTAGTGAAAACTTAACAAGCGTTGGAGTAAGAGTACAAGTTGGAACGGCTCAAGAAACTATCTTTCCGTTAACACTTGCTGGTGACTCAACACTTGCATCTAAAACCCAAAATATTGCCTTGGAATTTAAATACAAGGTAGGTTCATTGCCAGTTACTGAAAAAATTACGGTTATCGTGAAAATGAGCAATGGAACACAATCTTCTAAAACCATTATCGTAACGGTAATTGCTGCGGCTAAACAAGTAACAGCTGCTCCAGGCCGTCAAATTGGTGGACAAACCAACCAGACCGTTGGTTCATATTGGTCAATGGAAGCCAATACCAATCTCTTACAAGCACCTGCGAATGCAGACCCCGCTACTGTTGACTGGGTTTACTATTATGGTTCTACCAACCAAGCAACATTCGCTGCGCCAAATGACGCAATCTTGAATAGCAGTAATGTGATGAACAACCCAGATTTGACTTCTTGGGGAACTAAGAATGCTACCAAATTCAAAAAAGCAAGCGCTGGATTTGATTTTGATGGATTGACCACTAGCACTGAGTTGCTTACTGAAATTCAAGCTGGTGCTCCTTCTTTAACTGCAATCACCAAAGTTCAAATTGGTGACGTATATATCTTCATTACTGACGGAGGTAAAGAATACGGTGCTTTCAAGATTATTACCAATACTCCAACAAACTCTCAGGCCTTGATGACCTTTGATATGAAGTTTGTTTCTAACTAAGAATAAATCTATTTAAAAAAAATCCCGGTGCCTTGGTATCGGGATTTTTTTTATGCTTTGTGTTATAAGTAAACTTGTTTCTAATTAACTTAGTCGGAATGAAAAAAATAGGCGTTTTTACGAGTGGCGGGGATAGTCCCGGTATGAATGCATGTATTCGCGCGGTGGTGCGTACGGCCATCTATCATAAAATAGAAGTGTATGGCATTCGTAGAGGCTATGAAGGCATGATTGAAGGAGATATTAATTTGATGGATTCTCGGTCGGTAGCGAATATCATTCAGCGCGGCGGAACCATCTTAAAGACCTCCCGCAGCAAGGAATTCATGACACCAGAAGGGAGAAAAAAGGCGGCCAAAAACCTTCAAAAGTTAGGGATAGAAGGCCTGGTATGTATTGGAGGAAATGGCAGCTTTACTGGTGCACTTAAACTCTTTGAAGAATATGGCATACATTGTATCGGCGCCCCAGGAACCATTGATAATGACCTCTATGGCACCGATTATACCATTGGCTTTGATACAGCAGTAAATACTGCTCTCGATGCTATCGATAGAATCCGTGATACAGCCGATTCACATAACCGTACCTTTTTTGTGGAGGTAATGGGCCGAGATGCGGGCTTTATTGCTTTGCAGGTGGCCTTAAGTGGTGGTGCTGAGGCGGTTTTTGTTCCGGAAGTGGTGAACCGCAAAGACTGGATCGATAAGCTCTTTTCTAAAAAAGGCCGTAAAAAATCCTTCTCCATCATCATCGTTGCAGAAGGAGAAGAAGAAGGTGGAGCCATGGTGCTTGCCCATAAGGTGAAGGAGAAATACCCAGAAATTGATCCTCGTGTTACTATTCTTGGGCATATTCAACGCGGAGGTACCCCAAGCTCTTCAGACCGCGTTCTGGCAACCCGCATGGGATCAGCAGCTGTTGAAGCTTTACGCAAAGGAGAAACCAATCAGGCCGTTGGAATTATAAATGAAAAAATTTGCCTGACCCCCTTTGAAGAGGCCATCTTTAAGCGCAAAGACATTCCTGAAGATCTCTTGCGCTTGATTAAAATACTAAATGTTTAAACCAGCCGCTTCCTTGGCTTGAAGCATATGCCGAGACTGATGAAGAATCAAAAAAGGGAAAAAGTCTCCAATTCTTAATTTGAGCAATGGCATGATTTCAATGGCTACTTTGGCCTTGTTCAAATTTATTTCTTTGGCCGATTCTACTAGCTTTCTCATCGAAGCAAGATTTGCTTCAAAGAGCCGAATATCCTCGTCCATTGATCTTTGGGAAGCAAAATGATTATGTTGCTTCGGACTGTTTAATCTCTTCTTCCTGTTTTCAGGCAAGATGCTTTGGATGCTGTACCGTCCAATCCAGGTTGAATGGAAATTTTCTTCAGCAGTCCACCTCTTCTCCCTTGCCTTTGCTATAGCTTCCTGAAAAGCAGGAATATAAAAGTCTGCATAACTATTTACGTGCGCAAGACATTCCAAGGCACTCCACGCTTTTTCGCTCGGACGATCATTTAATTCTTTCTCGCTAAGAAACACCAATGATTTAAGATCTTCCTCTTGCTTTGAAAGCGCTTCTTGCATTTCTTGTAAAAGCAATAGACTGTTTTTCATGCCTCAAAAATGCTACTTGAAAATTAGAATATTCTTGATATAGATCAAGAACTAGTAATCATTGACCGACGCATTCGAGAAAATGTTTCTGGACTCATATTTAGGTAGGAAGCTATCTGCTTTTGGGTAACATGCTGCAGTAAAAATGAGCTTTGATTCATAAATCGTTCAAAGCGAGAGCGGGCATCGGATGCCATGAGCTCTCTTTCTCTAAATTGCATACCAACGATTATTTGCTGCAATAAAATCCGGTAATACGTTTCAAAATTCGGACAATGTTTCAGGGCTTCTTCTAAATTCGGTTTGGTGATACTTAGGATAAGTACATCTGTAATGGCCTGAATTTCATAGGGACTTTCAGCTCCGCTCAAAAACGAACCAAAACTACTGCCCCAATGTCCCTCATAAATAAAAGCTGCGGTGCGGTCTTCTCCATCATTCTCAAACCAGGCGCGTAAAACACCTTCCGCAACAAAATACAACCGCTTTTCTACTTGTCCCAATCCACTTGTCACCATAAGCTTAGGAACATTCTCCACGGTAAAATAGGTTTTCAAGTGCGCTAATTCCCCATCACTTATACCCGTTTGGGCATGGATTTTTTGAGCTAAGACAGAAAAGGCAATTTGGAATTGCATAAGTTGAATTTAACTAATTGCCTCAATATTTTTACGGGAGAGTTGAAAATTTTCCGGATAAATGCAAAAAAAATCTCCCCACCCCTATTAGAGATGAAGAGACCTTTTGTTTATCGAATAACTTTTATCCGTTTACCAGCCTAAAACCCATGCGAAAATCAAGGGTGCCACAATTGTAGCATCCGATTCAACAATAAATTTAGGTGTATGGATATCCAGTTTTCCCCAAGTAATTTTTTCGTTCGGAACCGCTCCAGAATAAGATCCGTAGGAAGTGGTAGAATCACTGATTTGACAGAAATAGCTCCAGAAAGGAACATCATGCCATTCCAAATCTTGGTACATCATTGGTACGACACAAATCGGGAAATCACCTGCGATACCGCCACCAATTTGGAAGAAGCCCACCCCTTTGCCAGATGAATTAGCCCGGTACCATTCGGTGAGCCAAACCATATATTCAATCCCACTTTTCATGGTAGTTGGGTTCATCTCTCCTTTAACAATATAGGAGGCAAAAATATTTCCCATGGTGCTGTCTTCCCAGCCACCCACCACAATGGGAATATTCTTTTCAACCGCCGCCAACATCCATGAATCTTTAGGATCGATCTCATAATATTGTTCCAGCACCCCACTTTTAATCATCTGGAACATGAACTCATGCGGGAAATACCGTTCGCCCTTTTCGTCGGCAGCTTTCCAGAGTTCTACGATATGCTTCTGCAAACGACGAAAGGCTTCTTCTTCAGGAATACAGGTATCGGTTACTCTGTTTAACCCTTTTTCCAAGAGTGCCCATTCCTCTTCCGGCGTTAGGTCGCGGTAATTAGGAATTCGTGTATAATGGCTATGCGCCACCAAATTCATTAAATCTTCTTCTAGGTTTGCTCCGGTGCACGAAATGATATGGATTTTATCCTGACGAATCATTTCGGCTAAAGAAACGCCCAATTCGGCAGTACTCATGGCCCCGGCAAGGGTCACCATCATTTTTCCGCCTTCAAGCAAGTGGGTTTCATATCCTTTTGCTGCATCCTTTAGCGCAGCCGCATTAAAATGGCGATAGTGATGATCGACAAATTGGGAGATAGGGCCTTTATTCATGCCGCAAAGATAAAAAGAAAAAAGACACAAGAGGTCAGAAACCAGATGCCAGTAAACTGAGTTCAGTGATAAAAAGTCAAATCCCCTATCCTCTAACTCCTAACCCGTAACCGGTGCCTGAGCGAGGCTTTTCGCCGAGTCGTAGGGCCTTCATTCATAAAATACCCCAACCTCTTCCAGCGACTTACGTTGAATATCAGGTACCCAACATTCGTCTTCGGGCCGAGCAACGGGAATGAGTAAATAAGCCCGCTCATTTTCGGGGCGCTCTAAGAGTTCTCCGAGAAAGTTCATGGGGCTTGGAGTATGTGTTAAGGAAACGAGTCCTACTTGATGAATGGCTGAGAGCAAAAATCCACAGGCAATGCCTACCGATTCATTCACATAATAGTTTTGCGACTTCTGTCCTGTCTCATTTATATCATATGGTTTCTTAAAGGCAATGATTAAATAGGGCGCTATTTCCAAAAAAGGCTTTTCCCAAACGGTACCAAAGGGTTTGAGGTCTTTGATCCAATCTTGATTCATGCGGCCGTGGTAGTTATGATATTCTTCCTGCTCTGCAGCTTCGCGAATTTTCTTTTTGAGTTCGGGATTGCTTACCGCACAAAAACTCCAAGGTTGCTTATTGGCTCCAGATGGCGCAGAACTGGCAATGGATATGAGGTCTTGAATAACTTGCTTAGGAATAGGCTCTGAGGAGAATCCCCTTACCGAGCGTCTTTTCTGCATTTTCTCCTCCAGCGTCTTTGCTGTGGAGAGCATGTTTGCATCGTCTTTTTTATCCTGTTCGTAGCGAACAAAAGGCAACCCGTTGATTCGTTTTTTCTCGCTCATGCTTTTGACTCCTTCCACCAATGCTTATCCGCATAAAAAGTTCCGAAGGGTAAGATAGAAACCAAACCACTTCGCACTAATAAGGACAAATTCCAATTTTGATCCACCTTAGCCAGCACCAGTAAAAGCAGATAAGCGACAAATAACACGCCATGGGCCATTCCAACCATTCTAACTGCTTCAGGAAAATCGAATCCATACTTTAAAGGCATAGCGATAAAGAGCAAAACAAGAAATGATAGTCCTTCGAGGAAGGCTACGAGTCTAAACCGGCCCAAATGTGAATGCAAATTCATGCCTGCAATATTGGCGAATTCATTCTTTAAAACAAGCGAAATACCCTTTAGAAATTGGGATACCATGGAAGTATTTAGACCTTCCCTAAGATTCGTTTTAAATGCAACCACTGCAAATCCGTTTGTGGATATGGCAATTGTTCGCAATCATAGCCATTGGCGTGTAATAGCACATCCACATACGCCATATAGGGATCCTCTTCCTGTGCCGTCAATAACTGCTTAACGGCCATTTTCGATTGTCCTTCTAGGGTATAAATGACGGCCAGGTTGCGCAAATGCAAGGCTTGATAATCGGACTTTTGCTTATCAAAAAGCTCCATTAAAGCCAAAGCTCCTTCCTTATTATCAATCATTAAAGCTGCCCACGCCAAATGATTCAATACGGCCGTAAACCCTGGATCAATTAGATAAGCTTTTTCAAAACAGGCAATAGCCTCCTCCCATTTTGCCAAATGCAGCAGATAAAAGCCTTTATTATTCAAAGCGTCTGCTTCCAAAATATCACCTTCTAAACCAGGCAAGGCCTCATCGATTCGAGCAATCGCACCGGCAACATCACCCAATGCAAAAAAACTTTCAGCTTCACTGAAGGCCATCATTATATGTTCTGGCAATTCCATCTATATTTCTAATTTTAAAAAGTCGATCACGGTCTTGTTCAGGAGTTGGTCTTTTACAGCTCCATCCAAATCAGACTCTTCAATGAATTTTCCATGCTCCAAATCGCCAAGTGGGAATGGATAATCGGTACCGTAAGCAATTTTATCGACCCCCATGGTTTCTATTAAGAACTTCAGCGCATCGATATCATGTGTAATTCCATCCACCCAAAAGCGTCCTACATATTCACGAGGGTCTTGGATTGTATTCACATCACAAAGATCGGGGCGACAATGCCATCCGTGCGATACTCGGCCGATTGTGAAAGGGAACGATCCGCCTCCATGGGCGAACATCACACGTAGTTTGGGGAACTTATCGAAAATGCCGCCAAAAATCATGGAGCAAATAGCCAAAGATGTTTCAGCCGGCATCCCAACCAACCAAGGGAGGAAATACTTCGGCATTTTATCTTGTCCCATCATATCCCAAGGATGAACAAATACGGCCATATCTAGGCGTTCACATGCCTCATAAAACGGATGGAAGCTTGAGTCATCGAGGTTTTTATCTTCAATATGACTCCCAATCTCCACGCCTTTTAAACCAAGCGTTTTGCAACGTTCCAACTCCTGAATGGCCTTTGGAATATCCTGCATCGGCAAGCTTCCTAAACCGATGAAACGATCTGGGTATTGGTTTTGAACACCTGATAAATGGTCGTTCAAGAACATGGTCCAATCCAAGGTATGCTCAGGTTTTGCCCAATAATTAAACAAAACAGGTACCGTACAGAGCACCATCATATCCACTCCATTGGCATCCATATCTTTTAGAATAGCTTCTGGACTCCAACAATTCTCTTCAATCTCACGGAAGAACTTTCCATCATCGCGCATCATATTGGCAAAGCCAGGTCGGTGATGATCGAGGTAGATAAATCCTCCATAGCCGTATTTCTCCTTTAAAGAAGGCCAGGATTCAGGGAGAATATGTGCGTGGCAATCGATTTTCATGCGTTTCTGCTTCGTCAATCCGACAAAAATACAAAAAATCAGACGGCCCAAGGGCAAGTGAATCAGCTTAAAATCCTAATTTGCGGTATGAAAAAATTCTTTGTCCTTCTCAGTGCGTTCTTTCTGTTTTCTGCCACTCAGGCTCAAACAACGTTTAACCGCTCTCAAGACTGGGAGGCCATCAAGGCTGAAGCGAAAAAGAATCAAAAACTCATCTTTATAGATTCCTATACTGATTGGTGCGGCTGGTGCAAGGAGATGGACAAGAATACCTTCTCCAATCAGGGTATTGGAGGGATGATGAATAACTATTTCGTGAATTATAAGCTCGAAATGGAGAAGGAAGACCTGGGGAAACAACTTGCCTTAAAGTACGCCATCACTTCTTATCCAAGCTTTCTCATTTTCAATGCCAAGGGAGAGTTAGTATATACGATTGTTGGATATCAAGATCCCGCAACTTTTATGACAACACTTTTGGAGGTATTGAAGCCACTAAAACATGAGAATAGACCTGGATATTCCTTGGATTTTATTGAAGACGTATATCCTGATTTCTATCTAAAGGCCATGGGAATGAAAGGGAAGAAGAAATTTCCTGAAGAAAAGGATTTTAATAAATGGATGCATAAGAACCAGGACCTAAGCAAAGAAGTAAACTTTACTGTTTTTAAGCGCTTTAATTATTTGGCCGATATGAAATCGCAGCAATTGTTCTGGGACCAAAGAAGCAAACTCGACTCACTGTTCGGCTATGATTTTATCGACTATTTAACGCGTGAAATGATTGGAAAAGAAGTGATTGCCATTGCCAAGAAAAAAGAAGATGCTGCTTTTGAAAAACTACTTGTCCAGAGATTACCTCTTTTGGATAAAGAAGAAGAAATGGGCAAAAGCTACCGCATGTTCTATTATGCCGAAACCAACAATTGGAGAAAAATAGTCGAATTACTCAGCGCCACATATAAAGAAAAAGGAATCGAACCCCTTTCTTTTTGGAATCAGCAATGCTGGGATATCTATGAGAAATCAGATGATACGCTTCTTATCGCCAAGGCCGTCGATTGGATGAGTGAAGTCTGCAAAGTCAACGATGATTATAATTACCTCGATACCTATGCCGCCCTCCTATTCAAAGCTGGTAAATTAGAGGAAGCCAAAGAAATGGCCCAAGTGGCAATCACCAAGGGGAAAGCCGAAAATTTGAAAGTAGCAGGCTCCGAAGAGTTGATGGAAAAAATCGATGCAGCCATTGAGGCAAATAAACATATCGAAAAACCCGCTGAGTGATATAAGTCACTAGCCGTGTGCCCTGTTCAAACTAACTTGCATATTGATACAACGAAATGACCGTTGATGGTGTCATATAAGAGTACCTCTATGAAAACGAAATTCGCCTTATTTAGCCTTGCCCTTTCTTTTCTTGCCATTCAAGCTTGTAACGAAAAAGAGCCAGTAATAACTCCTCAACCACGAGGAGGCAGCTTATCCATCAACATGAAGCACGAGGTGAATGGAAAAACGGCTGAGCTCGATCAATATTTGTATATGACCGAAGCCAACGACAGCTTTCAAGTAACCTTGCTCCAATACTATATGAGCAATATTGAGTTTCATAGCCCCGAAACTGGTTGGAAGAAAATGAACCATTACCAATTGGTGCGTTTGAAAGAAGCGAGTACTTTTAACATGACCTTCGACGATATGCCCTTTGGTAAGTATGATTCCCTCCGATTTTATGTAGGGATAGATAGCACTACCAACCACAATATTGACCGTGTAGGTGAGTTAGATGCAGGATACGGGATGATTTGGACCTGGAATACTGGCTATATCTTCTATATGTTCGAAGGGAAATTCGTGAATGATAATGATGTGGTACTTCCCTTTGCCTACCATATTGGTGGCGATAGTTACCTGCTCGAATATGCCCTCCCAATCGCCACGACCAAAACCCTTTCTGCTTCGACTGCGACTGCCACGATTGATTTGACCTTAGAATTAGACGAGATATTCAAGTCCCCCACTTTGATCGAACTAAATAAAGTTCCCTTGGTATCCCATACTTTTGATGAACCCGCGTTAAGTCGCCAGTTGATGGATAACCTATTAGACGCCTTCGAAGCCAAATGAAAATAAAGAATATCCTTCTTCTCCTTTTCGCAATTGCCAGTTTCAGCTTGGTATTAGAATCCTGTAAGCCCGATGAGCCGATTACTCCCGAGCCATCCGGTCCAAGTGCCTATCCCTTGGAAATACCAGGGAACTGGCCAAAACCAAATATCCTTCCTGAAAACCCATTGACTGTTGAAGGAGTAGCACTTGGAAGAAAACTATTCTATGATAAAATGCTTTCTAGCAATGGAACCCAAGCTTGTGTGGATTGTCACCATCAAAGCAATGGCTTTACAGACCTAGGTAAAAAAGTGAGCACGGGTGCCTTCGGAGATATCGGGACCAAAAACAGCATGCCACTTCATAACCTAAACTGGTCTTCGGGTTATTTCTGGAACGGACGCCAACCGACCTTAGAATCACTCATCCAAGAGCCCATTGAAGCCCATAATGAGATGCATTTGAAAATTGACGAGGCAGTTATTAAAGTAAAAGCCGACCCAAATTACCCAGCACTCTTCAATGCCGCCTTTCCAAATCAAGGGGTGAGTGAGCTGACTTTACGTTATGCCATGGCACAATTTTTAAGAACCATCATCAGCGCCAATACTGCATGGGATAAAATTTTTAGTCAGAATTTTAGAAATCCTGAAAAGCTCATGAATCCTGCTCAAGCTCGTGGTTATTTAGCTTTTATTGATGAAAATAAAGGCGATTGTTTTCATTGCCATAGTCCAATAAGTCCATTTTTAAGCAATTCTAACGAACGTGAATTTGCAAATAACGGCTTGGATATAAACCCTGATACGGGATATTTCAAGGTAACCGGAAACATAAACGATTTAGGGAAGTTCAAAACACCAAGCTTAAGAAATTTGGTCTTTTCTGCTCCCTATATGCATGATGGGCGTTTTGCAACTTTGGATGAAGTACTCGAGCACTATAATAGTGGCTTTAAAAATTCACCGAATGTGGATCCAGTGATTCTTACCAAACACGGTGACCCAAATAATAATTATAAACCAATACCTCGCCTCACACAACAGGATAAAGACGATATAATTGCATTCTTGATGTTGATAACAGATAGCACGCTTGTTACAAATCCGGCTTTTTCGAAACCTTAAAAGAGAGATTAAGAGATTGAGAGAGTTCGAGGTTGAGAGAAACTGAGACTTACAGATTTCCAGATAAGCAGACAATAACAGCTTTAACACCTAATCCGGTTGGCGACCTCACCATTGATGACATCCTATCAAATTGTGTTTACTATTCAGGGGATTTGCTTTTTACCCAATTGCACTTCATGTGACAGCGACTTATGTGATTCAACTGTATATCCACTATCACTAGCATCCGAAAGTTTTTTAAAAATTCAAAAATCACTCGTAAGCCCTTGTAAACAGGCGCATTTTTTAGTTTTTAGCAGAAAATAAGTCTTTACCAACATCAAAATCTATTTTAACTTGTGTCTTGACTCGTTTGGCGCCTTCTCCCACCTGATTACAAGCGTAGTCAAGGGTTAGGTAAAAATAGAGACACATTCTTATTTTTTCCACGAAATTTGAAAAGGAATAGGCCTTTTTGGTCATGGTTCTTTGAATGAGTTGCAGCAACAGGTAGGTAATCAAGGCTATATATATCTGCGATTTCACAGCGTTTTCACTGGTTCCTACAAAGGTT
>Ga0209390_10000089_pt1 | contig 148771 bp, 128 predicted proteins | sample BON01_FD_187212 | JGI IMG/M metagenome (GOLD analysis project Ga0209390, IMG submission 187212) | Freshwater microbial communities from Lake Bonney liftoff mats and glacier meltwater in Antarctica - BON-01 (SPAdes) (version 2) | ecosystem: Environmental > Aquatic > Freshwater > Ice > Glacier...
TCAACTGTATACCAGATCTAGGGTTAGTTTCTCCTTCGACTGGGATCGTGACGACTTGGTAGCTCAGGTCATCAAGCTCTGGCACAGCTTGCAGAGTTTCCGGAAAAGAAGAATAGGCTTTTCCGTCCACTAACCGAAACAGCAAGGTATAAGATCTTCCTACTTGGGCAGAGAAATTTGCCGGAGAATTATAGCTCCCTCGGTCGACTGTATTTTCAGTGAAAAAGGTGACATTCCCCAAATCGTCTCGAACTATCATCGTAGCACCCGAAACAGGTCGTACCAGAGCTTCAAAAATAGACCCATAAGTAGCACTTCGAGAAAGCTTAATCACATGAGGACCAACTCCAGAAGTCACCATACCCTCCACTGTCAAGAGCTGCGGCCCTTCTATTAATTCTGTCTTGAAAGGATCAATGCAGCCAATGGCCAAGAAAAGCAAAAGTATATAGCTAGCCCTTTTCATCGGTTTTAAAACTTGATCGAGTAGCTTAAACTTGGAAGAGGCACACCTAGGATCGCCAATCGCAAGGCTTGGGGAGGAGCACCAAACTCATCCGCAAAGAATAATGAAAATGGATTCTTACGTCCATATACATTCAAGATAGAGAAGGTCCAGTCACCATCGTAGAACTTGCCATTCCCCTTTAGCTTAAAATTCACAGCAAAATCTAATCGGTGAAAGTCTGGTAAGCGCTGCTCATTTCTTCGATCAAAATAGGCCAAGGAATTTCCTGAATAATCAAACTTCGCCTCCGGATAGGTTACCGGCCTTCCAGTGCTATATCCGAAGGTAGCCGAGATAGAGGTATTGGAACTGACTTTATAATTTCCAATCAAGGTCAGGTCGTGGGGCTTGTCAAAGTTGGAAGCAAACCAGTCCCCACCATTGATATTTTCTTCTTCATATGGAGTCAAGACCCTTCGTAGACTTCTCGAATAGGTGTAAGATATCCAGCCTGTCAATCTGCCGAGGTTCTTTTTCGCATAGACTTCAACACCATAAGCTTGACCTTGTGCCGGCACCAATTCAGTTTCGATATGATTCTGAAGAATTAAATTCGCACCATCCTTATATTCCACTACATTTTGGATATCCTTGTAATACACCTCAACAGAAGTCTCAAAGATATTTCCTTTGAAATTTTGGTAGTAACCCAAGGACACTTGATCTACGATCTGAGGCTTAAGAAACTCATCCGCAAGCTTCCAAATATCGGTTGGTGCAATGGTGGCGGCATTCGAAATCAAGTGGATAAACTGATACATTTTATTATACCCGACCTTCACTGAGCTATTTTTGGAGAATGAATAACGCATGGATGCTCGTGGACCAAGCCCATCAAAGCTGGTAATCTTTTCTCCTTTGGCATAAGTAGTCTCACCTATCGCAGAACCATCGGAAATCGGCTGATTTTCTGCATATTGACGTGCCGTACGACTACCGAAGTATTGATAGGTATCATATCGGATTCCATAAGTCATCCCGAATTTTTCCCCCAGCTCAAACTTGTGCTGGAAATGGAAGCCCGATTCCCGGCCGAATTCATCCTGAACTTTCTTCGGTAAAATATCCTGCTCTTCCCCACTGGGGATCAACTCACCAGGCTGCAATGTCAATTGCTTCGTATCTGCTCCAATTGTAATTCTATTCCCTTCCTTGAATTGGTAGCTGAAATATCCCTTGAATCCAAAATCTTGGATTCCAGAATTCAAATCGAAGTCACTAATTCCAGAGCGGTTGAAAATGCTGTAATCGTATTGGGTGTAGTAACCCAAAATGTCAAAGCTTAACTTATCGTTGACTTGACTTTTCCAATTCAGGGAATGACTATTATTTTTCCAGGAAATGGTCGTGTCCGATGCAAAAGCGAAGTCATCGTAACTGGTATAATAGCTATAGGTAAATTCGTTCTTTTCATTGATCGGTGCTGAGATCACCAAGTTGCCATCATAGAAATTTGCCTGGCTGTTTTTGAGATCAGGATTAGAAAGCGCTCCTAGAAACCAATTGATATAAGATCCTCGGAATCCTCCACGTATGGACACCTTGTCTTTTACGAGCGGCCCGTTGATCCCAACTTTCCCAGAATAATTACTTACCATAAGGTCGCCACCCCATTTGGCGATCGAACCGGCTTTTGGGGTAATATCCAAAATAGAAGAGCCTCTACCCCCATATTTGGCTGGAATCACTGATTTGTAAAGTGTCACATCATTTACCAAATCTGCGTTGAATGCAGTAAACAGCCCAAATAAATGTGAAGGGTTGTAGATAGGTGCACCGGCAAATTGAATCAAGTTCTGATCAGCTCCACCGCCACGAACATTCAAGCCTGCTGATGCTTCACCCACTTGGCTGACACCAGGAAGTGTAGCCATAGAGCGAATGATATCCACTTCTCCCAAAAATGGCGGTAGTTCTTTGATCGAATTCATACTAAGCGTGATCGCACCCATATCGGTCGATCGAATATTCTTCTCCGGATCTCTTCCGAAAATTACCACATCCTCCAATTGAAAATCCTCTTGAATCATTTTGATACTGATTCGACCGTCACCTACTGCTGTAATGGGGTAGTTTACCGTCTCATAGCCTACATATCTAAAGACTAGATTGTACTCAGCGCGATCCAAAGTCAATTCGAATGCACCATTATTATCCGTTATCCGATTGACCTGTAATTCAGGAACGGTTACTGTAGCACCTACTAAAGCCTCACCGGTAATCTCATCGATGATTCTTCCAGAGATTTTGATCCCTTTCAGCTGCCCGATGTCACGACCAACTACCTCTCGCTTCACTTCGGTCTGTGCCAAAGTCAAATGAGATATCAAGAGAAATAATAAAAGTAAATTTCTTTTCATAAGTAGTGTTTTAAATGCCGGTTGGGTCAAATATGAAAAGCTCCAATGGAAAATCACCAGGCAAGTTGATATCCTCCTGCCGCATGAAATAGATGAAACCACCCTGGACAAAACTTGCAGCCGTCTTACTCAGAAGAGAACCGGGAATAGGATTTTTGGAGACCCATTTGGAAGTATCAAGATTGAATTCCCAAACTTGATTTTCCAGCTCAAATCCTCCGAAGTAGACTTTGCTTCCAATCACTTTTGCAAATCCATGGCCAAGCCCCATTAAGCCTGGGTAGCTACTGATTGACTCCAAACGCCCGGATATCGGGTCAAACGAGTACAAAACTTTATCAGATCCTAAGACATAAAGCTTGTTTTGATATACAAAATAAGGATTGATCGCACTAAATTCACGTAGACTATTAGGAAGATTAGTCCAACTTTCAGTCAAGGCATTGTACTTACGGACCGCGCGAGTGTTTCCATCTTTGCCTCCCAATAAATAGAGCTCATTGGCCAGTTCAAAAGCGATAGATTCCCGACTTGGAAAAGTGAGATCTTTCAATCTGACATATCCGGTTGAAGTAATACGCCAAAAGGAATTATTCATCACATAGGGCTCTTTAGTCAATTCGGCTATCCCACCACCAAGGTAATTATCAGTAGCAAAGCCAAAAGATCTCGCTGATCCCGGAAAATTAGAATCTGTCCACTGATTCGTTGACGGATCGTATTTCAAGATTTTTTCATAGAAGCGAATCTGTCGATTAGAACCCAGTCCTACATAAAAATGACTTCCCGACTGGAAAGAAATATTATTTGCCAACCTCAGCTGATCAGGAAATGGCTGTAAGGTGACATACGATCCAGTCTGGTATTCAAAATTGATCGGAAAAGTAAGTATTTGATCTTGGGATTGCACCCGGATTGCAACGCTTGAGCCTCCTTGTAATTCGGGAATTCGCACGCGAAGGCGGGATTCAAATAAATTTTATAAAACTTCCGCTTCTACATCTCCAAAAAATACTTTGGTGTCTGAACTGAAATTTCTTCCAAGAATAAATATTTCTTGATTAGGCGAGCCAAAAGAAGGCGAATAACTCTCGATTCCCGCAGCCAAAGTCTGAAGTTCGATGGTATTCCCAAATTCGATTCCATTCCCAATATCCATAAAGGACTTGACGAAATAGTTTTTCTGAGCTTGTAAACCCGAAGTCTCTCCGATAAATCGTCCAGCTCCTGATTTAGCTCCCAGCGAAATGATAATTGGAGAAGCAAAATTGGCCTCCTGACTGAGGTAGAAGCCATGATCCGTAGCAGTCACAGCTTGATTGGTAACCAACCTTCCCAAAATCCGAACTTGCTCTCCGCTGGCATAAAGTACTTCTTCGGTGACAAGTACAGTAATTCCAGACTCTTCTTCTGTACAGCCAATACTGAGGAGTAGCAATACTACAATGCCTAGGTAAAGAGAATTTCGCATATGGATGAAGATAATAGGAGTCCAAAAATAAATAAAACCAATCCTCATCCAACTAATCTAAGATCAGAGATTTCCTTTTTTAAAATAGGTAAAATACGAACTCCTAAAATTCAAAAAGCCAGCAGAAATCCGGAAACGAGTTTAGAATAAGAGTCACTAGGACTTCCATCTTGATTTTTTAGCAAGATATTGAAGTTTTGCAATTCCATTTCTTCAAAAGAAAATTCAACTAATTCGCGGTTAATAGGTTTATTGGGACTGTCTTTTAAACTAAAAATCCGTCTTGGAAACAGATTTTTTTCTCGAGCTAATTTCTGAAATAGGGAAGACTCATATGGCGGCAATATCAACCAAAATCGTGCAGAATCTTTTAGAAGCCTCAGCACTTGCGAAAGGAGAACATCAAATGGAAGCGTATCCGTATGTAATGCTTGATTCCGCTCCTTCAATTGACCCTTCAAGTGGGCCGTGAAATAAGGTGGGTTACTTACAATGAGGTCAAACTTATCAGCAGGTAAAAAGTCCTGAATTGCGCTATGATGGATATACAGTTGTTCAGAAAAACGACTTTGCTCAAAATTCTCTCTTGCCTGTAAGGCCGCTTGGCCATCTAACTCGACAGCTTCAATATATGCATCAGGGAATCGCTGCGCCAACATCAGAGCAATGATTCCTGTACCAGTACCGATATCCAACATGTGTTTTGGCTTATTAGCCTCAGCCAATGCACCTAAGAGTACTGCGTCTGTACTGATTTTCATCGCACATCGGTCTTGATTGATTCGGAACTGTTGAAATTGAAACCAACTATTTCCCATTAGGTCCTGGCTTTGCTGAAGAAGCTCAGGTTAAATCTCGGCTTGTCATCCATCACATTCAGTTCATCTTCGGATACTCGCTTTACGCTTTCGATGGTGTAATAGGCTTTTTCATCGAGGCTTTTCACTTTAGCGATAAACTCCTTCAGTGAATCCCGCTTCATCACTGTAAAGGTCAACTGCACTTTTCCATATCTTCCTTCAGCTCCTACATTAGTGAATCTGAAGTCCTTCCTCTTCATGTATTCCGTGAGTTCGGGAAGTGCGGCTGGTGTGATCACACGAACCAGAACTCTTCCAAGTGCTAGTTTTTCCTCAAAATACATTCCCACGTATGTACCTGTTCCAAAGCCAGCCGCATAAGCTATATAGGACATGGGATTTGAAATGTTTTGAAAAATCTGACCTATCGCCAGCAACCAAATGAGAGCTTCGAAAAACCCGAGAAAAGGAGCGATATTTCTTTTCCCATTCATCATGAACATAATCCGGAGAGTATTGATAGACACATCGCATACCCGAGCACTAAAAATCAGCAAAGGCATGATCAAGTAATCAAATAATTGATCGGATAGGCCGAAGGATTGAAAGAACTCTTGCATAGCAATATGAAGCTTGTTGTACCTCAAAATTACAACCCTTTCTACCAAGGTGGAAGGAATCTTTTATCAGACCTTCAAATCTCGCCCTGCGATCATTCCGAAATAAATAAACTGCACGGTAAAGAAGAGCATGAAAAAAATCAGAAAATTCCAATTGTCAAACAAATCAAGGGAAATCCCAAACAGCATTGGCCCCAAAGCAGCTAAATAGTAGCCTGAAGATTGGACCATAGCGGACAGCTTTGCTGTGGTCGCATCCTCAGCAGTTCGTAATGAAATCAAGGTATATCCAATACTCAGACTTGATCCCATTCCTATTCCGATTATGCTCAGGGAAAGGTAGGTGAGCCATTCATAGTGGAAGAATAATCCGGTGAACCCAAAAAGATACATGATTCCCACAATTAATGTAAAAGTCGATTGTTGTTTTTGTCGTATCAAAATCGGAGGTGAAAAATAGGAGCCGATCAGGCCCAACAGTTGCGTCACCGCTGACACCACTCCAGCTTCTACAGGACTCCAGCCTCTCGAGATCAGCATATCCGGAAGCCAAGCGGTCAATGTAAAGTACATGACCGATTGGCAACCCATAAATAAGGTGATGTGCCATGCCAACTTGGATTTCCAAACATTTTTGGCAGGGGATTGATTCGAATCTAATCCGGCTTTTGGTCTCCGAATCTGAGGGATCCACAGTAATACTGCAATCAGAATAAATACTGACCAAGAGGCCAGAGAGCCTCGCCATCCTAAATCCAGATCTACTGCAAGCGGCACCGAAAGACCTGCCGCAATAGCTGCAAAAAGTGACATGATCGTTGCCATTAATGCTGTCATCAGCCCCAGTTTCTGTGGAAGCCTGACTTTGATCAATGGAATCAAAAGCACATTGGCAATAACGATTCCTATTCCGGTAATCCCTGTTCCCAGTAGCAAGAGCTCGATGCCTCCCAAGACGCGAAGGATCATTCCAAAAGCAAGTAAGATCATTGCCAGAAAGATCGCTCTTCCCATTCCCATCCGTTTTGCTATAGCCGGAGTAAGAAGTGAAAAAGTGGCAAAAGTCAATAAAGGCAGCGTAGTTAGGAATCCCGCCAACCCATTGGAAAGCTCCAAATCGGCACGAATGAATGGTATCAAAGGCCCAACTGAAGCGATTGAGGTTCTGAGATTCACAGCAATCAAGACAATGCCTGTGATCAAGAAACCTTGGTGATTAGGGCTTTTATCCAAAATGGCTGATTAGGAGATTAGAGACTGTGATAATGGATATTGGGAAAATGAGAGATTAACAGAATGGTATTTGATCCACTAAACAAAGTTAGAATTAACTCCTAATCCAGAAAGTTATCAATTATACTCACTCCGCAAACTGATCCGGCGATAGCCATTTAGGATGCCTGCTGGAAACTGCCTACTGAAGACTGTTTACTGATGGCTATCGCGGATGAATCCTACCTACTTCCTACTGACCACCAGATCCTTCACACATTCCACCCAAGTATCTGAAGAGTTCAAACTTGGAACTAGGTCCCAATGCTCTCCACCCAATTCCTCAAACTTCTCTTTGTACTCCTCGCCAACTTCGACTGTCGTCTCCAAGCAATCCGCCACAAAAGCCGGTGAAAATACCAATACTTTTTTGAGTCCCTTTGCAGCCAATTCCTTAATAATATCCTCTGTGTAAGGCTTGATCCATGGATCATTCCCTAGACGGCTTTGAAAGCAAGTCATCACCTTTTCTTCAGGTAAGCCAAGCTTAGCGGCCAACTGTCTTGTCGTATGGAAGCACTGACCCCGGTAGCAAAACTGATTTTTGGGGCCGTATTCTCCACAGCAGCTACCTAGCTGGCAGTAACCTTCCACGGAACCTTTGCGAATCTGTCGCTCAGGCAGTCCATGATAGGAGAAAAGAAATATATCGTAATCCTGTTTTGCCATCATCTCTTGACCAAGTTCGGCCCAAGCTTGGAGGAAAAGGGGATGCTCCACAAAATTATTGATAAAGGAAATCTCAGGAATAATCTGCCAGCCCCTGGCAATCTCCATCACTCGATCAATCACTGATCCGTTCGTCGCAGAGGCATACTGGGGGAATAAGGGAAGAACAATGATCTTTTTTACTTTAGCTTTCATCAGTTCCTCCAATCCGGCTTCGATACTTGGCGTTTGATAGCGCATAGCCATAACCACGAGGTATTCCTCTGGATCTAGTTTTTCGACCAGTTTATTTTTTAGGTCTTGAGTATGAAACATAAGTGGAGAACCACGATCCGTCCAGAGCTTGCGGTATTCCCCAGCTGATTTTGGAGCACGGAATGGAGCTATGATCAAATTGACCAGCATCCACCTTGGGATAAAAGGGAAGTCGATGACACGACCATCCATTAGAAATTCGCGAAGGTACTTTCGTACATCACCAGTGGCAGTACTATCTGGGGTGCCCAAGTTGACCATCAGGACTCCTGTTTTTCCGGGTTTTGACATAATTAAGTATTTTAAAAATCGATTTGATCTCTAGAACCCAAAATTAAGGTAGAAAGTTGGATTGCATACTGATTTGAGTGAAGGATATCAAATGTATGATATCGCATTTCGGGTTTTCAGACTTCTCATTTTTCGTTTCCGACTTTTAGTCAGATTCGCAACTTTTCAGCCCAACCCATTAATGGACCACTGCTGATGCTGGAAATTAAAGCAAGGATGACTAATCCAATGAATAGCGCCTCGGTAATCAATCCATTTTCCAATGCGATCAGTCCTAGGATAATATCCATACTGCCACGCGTACTCAGCCCAAAGCCCACAACCATCGCTGTCTTGCGAGGCAAACTGGCAACACGGCCTCCGATGTAAGCTCCCCAATACTTAGTCAGCAGACCTACAATCACCACTACACCCACTATTCCAGGATCAAAGGCCTCAATGAAGTTCACCTTCAGTCCTATTGATAAGAAAAAAATAGGTGCAAAAATATTATTAATAAACTGATGGAGAATTTCCTTTGCTTTCTCAGTCAAATGCTCCGAATCTCCTAAGGCAACCCCAATGATAAAAGCTCCAAAGATGGCATGAATCCCAATAAACTCAGTGAAAGATGCTGCTAAAAAGCAAGTCGCCAATGAAAGGGAAAGTAAGCCTCCCGGCCAAGCCAACTTCTTATTGATCCAAGGCAGGGTTTTGTTGATTAGTCCTTTGCCCAAGGTCAGCATGAAAAAGGTAAAGAAAAGTGTCAAACCTATCGTGGGCCAAACGCCTAGTCCTCCACTTCCAGAATCTGAAAGGGAGAGAATAACTGAAAAAACAATCCAACCCAAAACATCGACAATCATCGCTGCGGCAATTATCAACAATCCTGTTGGTGTTTTGAATAGATTCAAATCCATTAAAATTCGAGCAACAACGGCCAATGCTGTGATAGAAATCGCCAATCCAAAGAAAGTGGAAGCCACAACTCGGTCGTTGATGTTCACGCCAAGAAACTCGGGAAAAGCATAGGCTACAATAAAGCCCGCGATAATCGGCAAGACCATTGACGCAATGGCAATTTTCAGGGCATTTTTCCCTTGATTCCAAACCACTTGCAATTCAACTTCCAAGCCGGCGATGAATAATAGCAGCACCACCGAAATCTGAACAAAGCCGTCCAATGCAATATTACTCATCGGATGTGAGCTGAAAAGGTATTCTTGAGCTACCGGAAAAAGAGATCCAAAAACAGTCGGACCGATAATAATTCCTGCCAGTATTTCTCCAACTACAGCAGGCTGCTTAAATTTTCGTGCTAATTCGGCAAAAACCCGCGCAACAATAAGCAAAGTCGCAAGCTGGAGGAGGAGATTAATAACCTCCTTATGGTTGAGCGTTTCCATAGAGGTTAATTTTTAAGGATTAGAAGATTACAAGGCAAGGTGCTCAGCAGATCTTCCAAATCATGTGGAAATAGCCGATCAAAAAAAGTGAGTCGTTGGTCATCACCAACAACAAGCAGATCCGCTTCAATTTTTTCACAGAATCGACCCAACTCCACTGCCCACTTCCCTCCTGTCACCTTGATATTTACTTTCAAATCATTGGTTTCAATCTCATTTAAAATCTCTTGTACATAGTTCATTTCATCCTGTACCAATTGTCGTCGGATTTGTGCGATCTCGTCCTCAGAGTCCTCGCTTGCAGTTCCCATTTGGAGACCGTACATTTTAATTTCATTCAGAATATGTACTTGCTCTGCCTTTACCTCTCTAGAAAAAATAATACCTTTTGCAATGACGAATGGAGTGATATCCAATTGAGTCCCATTTAAAACCACTTTTGAAAAGCCAGTCGTTTCAGGCTTTGGATCGATCAGGGTCAACACAGAACAGGGTGATTTTCGGATGATTTTTCTTCCGACAGATCCCATATAATATTTTATAAACCCTTCCTTTTTTATAGCTCCCGCTACCAAAAGATCAACTTTAGATTCTTTACAAGCCTCCAAGATCATTTTCACAGGTTTTCCCTGCTTCCAGATGATCGTAGTTCGCATTTCATTCAAGCCATGCCGATGCAGCACTTCCTGAAATCCCCTCTCCAATTCATCAGTTTTCTCCCCAATATGAATTAAAATCAATTCTGAGTTAAATAGCTCAACAAGCCTTTTGGTCTCGGAAATTAAGGCCTCCAAACGAGGAGAGAAAGCTACTGCAAGGGCAATTTTGGAAAACATAGAGTCTCGACTAGATTTTTCAAAGAAGCGAATTTTCTATTTCATTCCAAGATTCAATCTTCAATCCATTCATCCCGAGCAATGTCCATTTAAGCAGTAAATTGACGCTCAGAAAAAGGAAGAACTGATTTTCAGTAAATTTTCTTAAAGTTTACTTAGAAATCAAATCCAGAATTTGATAAAAATATAACCCCATTCCATTTATGAAAAAATTTATATTGAGCTGTTTTATGATGGCTAGTATGGGATTTTCAGCCTCCGCAATAGCGCAATCGGCTGATTATCCCACACTGACTCAAGTCAATCAGCGCATACAGCAAGTGGCCAAAAACAGCGACGCCACGCTTACTTCCCTGGTCAAGACCGCAGGAGGCAAAGATATTTGGGTGCTCAAAGTTGGCACAGGCGCATTGGACGAAAAACCAGCAATCGCTGTAGTCGGAGGAGTGGAAGGATTCCATGTCCTCAGTACAGAACTTGCCATTCAATTTGCAGAAAAATTGGTCACTGAGCATGCAGATGCTTTGGCTGCTACCACTTTCTACATTTTCCCAAATATGTCGCCAGACGCTTACGAGCAATACCACGCCGCACTGAAATACGAGCGAAGGGGTAATGCAACCGCAGTAGATCATGATCGAGACGGCAAAGCTGGAGACAACGGCTATACCGATTTGAATGGTGATGGCATCATTACTTTGATGCGTGTGGAAGATCCTACCGGAGAATATGTCATCTCCACCGAAGATGAGCGTGTGCTCGACAAAGCAGATCGCTCCAAAGGTGAGGCTGGCAAATATTTGGTTTTCAAAGAAAGTAAGGACGACGATAAGGATGGAAATTTTGCTGAAGATCTGACTGAAGGGATTGCTTTCAACAAGTCAATGACTTACAAATTTCCTGTTTTCGAGCCTTTGGCAGGTGATATTCCAGTTTCACAGCTCGAATCTCGAGCGGTATTGGATTTCCTATTTGAGCAGTGGAATATTTTCGCTTTCGTGACTTTTTCCCCTGCAAATAATCTGAGCGCTCCGCTGAAATACAATGCTGGAGATGCCAAGAAGCGTGTGGTAGCTTCAATTTTAGAAAAAGATCAGGCCATCAATGCCATGGTTTCGGGAGTTTATAATGAGCTAGTTTCCCAAAAAGCATTTCAACAGACAAATCAGGGAACTCCCGGAGATTTCTTCCAGTGGGCTTATTTCCATTTTGGAAGACTGAGTTTCTCTACTCCTGGCTATTGGACTCCAGAATATAAAGGAGCGGATGGCAAAGGAAAATCCAATCCTGAAGCGAATTACCTGGCATGGGCAGATTCATTGGGACAGAATGATGTATATGTGCCCTGGGCTGAGATCCAGCATCCGGATTTTCCAGGGAAGAAAGTTGAAGTCGGAGGAATCAAACCTTTCGTAATGGTCAATCCACCTTATGATCAGGTGGCAAAAATCGCAGAAGAGCATACTGATTTTATCCTAAAACTAGCTACCATGCAACCCAAGCTGGAAATGTTAAATATCAAAACTGAATCACTTGGAAATGGACTGAATCGTATATCGGCTGACCTATTCAATAATTCGCCAATCCCAACACATTCCGAACTTGGGGAACGATCCAGATGGCTTCGCAAAGTCCGGGTAGACTTGAATGTCTCAAAAGACAGAATCATCTCAGGTGATAAAATTATGCTGATCGAATCTATTGGAGCTTTCGAAAAAGTAAGCCTTAGCTGGATCGTCAAAGGATCCGGAGCTGTACCCATAAAAGCTGGTGCCGCTCACGTAGGATTTGTCACTGCAAATTTCAAACTCTAAGTCCTCATGAAAAAGATACAAAAAGTACAAAAGATAGTAATGCTGGCTTTGATGACTGGGTGGATGACATTCGGTATAGCCAACGCACAGGAGAAATTTTTCAAAGCAGTAGGCAGTCCATATAAACCTAAAGTGGAATTGACCTTCAATAAATATTACACTTACGAAGGGCTGGTGGATGCCATGAAGAAAATCGCAACCGCTCATCCGGGATTGGCAAAGATCGAATCGATCGGCAAATCTTTTGAAGGTCGGGATATCATGACGCTAACCATTACTGATTATTCAATGGGAAAAGCTGAAGAAAAGCCAGGAATGTGGATCGATGGAAATATTCATTCCAATGAGATTCAAGGTGGCGAATTTTCACTTTATGCCGCTTGGTACCTCACCGAGATGCATGTGGATACGGAATTTATCCAAGAATTGCTTCGGGATAAGACCTTCTACATCACCCCAACGATCAATCCAGATGCTCGAAACAACTTTTTCCTAGAACCAAATACTGCCAATTCACCTCGATCAGGAATGATGATATTGGATAATGATGGTGATGGTTTGGCAGGAGAAGATGGGCTGGACGATTTGGATGGTGATGGACACATCACGATGATGATCCGAAAGTCACCAACAGGCCGATTCATCAAAGATCCTCAAGATCCACGGAAACTGATCATGGTGGACTCGGATAAAGTTGGAGAATATGAAATGCTCGGTCAGGAAGGAACTGACGAAGATGGTGACGGTAAAGTCAATGATGATGGCGTTGGATATTATGATCCAAATCGGGACTGGGGATGGAACTGGCAGCCGGATTACGTACAGCGCGGTGCCCTTCGGTATCCATTTACCTTACCAGAGAATCGCTCGGTGATGGAGTTTGTGATGAAGCATCCGAATATCGCTGGAGCACAAAGTTTCCACAACAGCGGTGGAATGATCCTTCGCGGTCCAGGAGCTGAGGAAGATGTCAACACCTACAATCGGGAAGACATCAGAATCTATGACGCTATCGGTAAGAAAGGCGAAGAACTGATTCCAGGCTACCGCTACTTGACTGTCTACAAAGATTTGTATTCCGTATTTGGCGGGGAGTTAGATTGGTTCTATGGCAATCGGGGAATCTTCACTTACTCAAACGAGTTGATGACTTCCTACCTCTATTTCCACAAGCAATCAACTGGAAGAGGAAATCAGGACGAAAACTTCGATGTCGACAAATACCTCACCATGGGAGATGCTTTTGTGAACTGGCATGAATTTGAGCATCCACAGTTTGGTGCAGTAGAAATCGGCGGTTTCAAAAAGACTTTCGGTCGAGCACATCCAGGTTTCTTACTCGAGCAGGACGCGCATCGCAATGCTGCATTCACCATTTACCATGCCTATCATACACCAAAACTGAGTGTGATGGATGTCAAAGAGGAAGATCTTGGTGGGGGCTTGAAAGCTATCACAGCAACGATCTTTAACGAACGCTTGATGCCAACGCATGCCAGTCAGGATTTGAAATACAAAATTGAGCGTCCGGATTATGTGACGATTTCAGGTGCTAAGGTAGTAGCTGGATTTGTGGTTGAAGATGCTGATTTCAATAAGCTGAAGGAGCAAAAAATGTCTCCCGAGCGAATGGCGGTAGCTAATATTCCTGGAATGAGCGCAGTCAAGGTGAAGTGGATCGTATCCTCAGGTTCGAATTACTCCATCACAGTGGATTCGGCTAAGGGAGGGAAGGCAAGCTGGAAGAAGTAATTTTCGAAACTATAGATTTAAAAAAGCCTCGGAATTTCCGGGGTTTTTTTTGTAAAAGTTGTTGACTACAAATATTTTCAATCGCACAGAAATCAATTGTTCGATAAGCTCACCAACCGAGATTTTGGAAGATCCATAACCGAAATGTCGAAAAATCATTTTCTCATGCATTTCATTTGGAGGTAGATCTTCGGATTTAGTGATAATTGGTTAAAGTCTACCTATGCCAGCAATACCTTCGGACCTGGACTTTGTTATTACCGGAAGTTAGGTCTACTCGGGTGACTTAGATTGGGATCTGAATCCAACATACTGCTGCCACTTGTGATTCTCAATTCACGAATTTTGAGTTTAATCTAAGCCTTTAAAAAATTGTTCCAAATCAAGCTCAAACCCTTCGATCACAGCTGATTTGACCATATCGCCCCAAGTAAATAGTCTAGAAGGAATATATTTCCCATCTACCAGTGTATAAATCAAAAGCGTTTCCTCATTTGGATGGATGATCCAATACTCGGCTACACCGCTTTGCTCATAGACTTCATATTTGTATTTCAGCTCCTTCTTGTTGTTTCCCGGTGAAAGTACCTCCACGATAAAATCCGGTGCACCTAAGCAACCAGCTTCATCAAGCTTACTTCTGTCACAAACCACACAGATATCGGGTTGCACGACAGTGAATATCTCTTCATTTTTCTTGGATTTTACCGGAAGTCGCACATCAAAAGGTGCAATAAAAGCTTTACATGGCTTATTTTTCAAAAGTATTGAAAGGATTGTTCCCAATCCTAAAACTACCTCTTGATGCTTTCTTCTGGGAGCAGCGGCTGCAGATCGGAAAACTTTCCCTTTAATTAATTCCACCATTTCATCAATCTCCCAAGTCAAATAATCCGCATAGGAATACACTCCATATTCTGTGAATGGCTCATAAAACTGATCTTTATTTTCTTTGGAAATCATAGCTCTAAAATACTTAAAATCAGATTCATTACTTAGTGATTTGAAATCTTTTCATATGCCAAATTTTAGATGATATTAGTACCAGCAAATCATTACTGAATCAGGTAATCACATAGGCAAGTTTATTTATGGAGTAAGCTCAGCCTTTTGGCCAGCAGGAAACTTTGCGTATTTAGTGAAAAACTTTACACCCATTGCGGTTAATACAATTTCATAAAAAAGCCCTGCTAGATCGCTCTGGCAGGGCTTGGGGATTCAGTTGGTTTAATTTAAAGCACTGATACAAACTTTTGGAATCCAGAGGCAGTCTTCACTTTAAAGCTGATTCCATCTTCTCCTGCTTGCTCGATTTTATAGATTTTATGTAGCCCCTGAGGATTGTCAATCATCTCAGTATGGATAATATTATTACCATCATAGATCACTACTTCTACTGCTTGCGCACCAAGACTACTTACCAATAAACGATAAGTATTTTCGCCCATTATAGATACTCTGGAGAATACCTCTGGCTTTACTTCGACAAAGTTATCCACGGAAGCAGAAGAAATCAGACCTGACTGATCCAATACCTGGATTGAGTAAGTTCCTTCTGGAAGCTCTTTCAGATCGTACTTCTTGGCGAAAGTACCCTCCTGATTGATTCGATCTCTCATGATCAATCGATTCTGGGAATCAGAGATTTTCACAATTACAGTTCCCTTTGGGGCTTCTGTAAATGACACTGCTACCTTAGATGTTTCTATTTGTGTGATTTGTACTGTTTCGTCAGCTTTTATATCTGCTGCGAAAGCTCCAGTTGCAATCCCTGCAACAAAAAGCATAGTGAAAAGATTTTTCATGTTTATTAATTGGTTTAAATAGGTTGTGAATTTTAGTAACCGGCAGATGGGCCCAACTGCAGCGTGTATTTTGGGTTACTTGAGTCAACCGTGTATGCGGTTGTTGTATGTCTACATTACAAAGGTAGCTAACACTTTTATAATTACAAATATTTTAACAAAACATTATTTCAATTAACGATTATCTAAAATTATGTATTAATAATTATGGATTCAATAAAATTTTCTCGCAATCGATAGCGTTGTATTGAGACTACTGAAGAAGATAATAAGTATCTTTATTTATTCTGTAGAAATTTAATCTTGCAAATATTCTTTGGCTATGTAAAAAATACAATGGCACATTCAACCATAAAATTTGGTCAAATTTTTTTTACAACAAGAATCAATTTTAGAGTGTTATATAAATAAAAATTGAAATGAAAGCTATCTGGAACAATCAAATCATCGCTGAATCTGACGAAACAGTTGCCATAGAAGGAAATCAATATTTCCCTTCTTCGTCTATTAAATCTGAATTTTTCAAACCATCCCAAATGCAAAGTACTTGTCCCTGGAAAGGCATAGCATCCTATTATTCATTGGAAGTAAATGGCGAATCCAATAAAGACGCCGCGTGGTACTATCCAGAAGCCAAACCTGCAGCCCGTGAGATTCAAGGTCATGTGGCATTTTGGAAGGGTGTGAAAGTTGAAAAATAACCCTCAGGGGAGTTGGAGAACCTTAAAAGTATTTTTAACATCTGATTGGTTGGAAAATAAATATTCACGAAATAATTGGTTCGCTTTTTGAATATTTTTGTGATGTCCTCTGATTAACGTCTCCGCGAAAGGGGGAACCATCCAATCTTTCCCTATGCTAAAAAAACTACCCCTGTCTTTCATCTCATTCCTAGTGACGATGCAGGCCTTCGCTCAAGCTCCTGACTCTCTCAAGATTATTCAACTCGAGCGGGAAATTCAAGAGCTGAAAACGTATCGAGATAATATGTCCGGCAGTCTGGAAGTAACCAACATGGTGCTCAACGATCTGATCAAGGATAAGCAAGTCTCTGATCAGACCAAATGGATAAGCCTTCGGTATTCTCTGGTGAATTCTGCGTTGCTCTACCGCAAGCTTTCCGATGACATTATTAATCTCAAGTCCCGTGTTACCGACGAAGATTATCAGGGATTCATCAAATCTATGGGCAGTATTGAAGGCGGGCCGCTGGGTTTTTCATTCGAAGAGGTAATTAAGGAATCTGTCAATAGAATTGGAATCTTTGAAAGCAAAACTAGAATGGATCGATTTCTGGAAATAACCAACTCAATTGTGGCTAGCCCAATTGCTTCGGGAATACCATTTGTTTCCCAAGCTGTTTTTGCATCAAACTCACTGTTAAATGTGGCTTACAGTTCGATTATGACTGAAAAAAAGCCTGATTATACGAAAATAACCAAATTTGAAAATGAGCTAAGTCGTTATTTGGTTTATTTCTCCGCATTGGATAAAGCCAACATGGCTAATCAAAATTCGAATAATGATCGGATTGTACTTTTAGAGAATCTCCAGCTTGAACTCACTGGTCGAATCAAAAAAGAATCCGTTAAGCTAGAATTCTCACTTCCCGATCGGAATCAAAATGAAACGATAGATACTTATTCTAATCGAATTTTAGCCAGTTTCACGAGTGAAAATATTGATTTGTACCTCCGTAAAGTAGCGCAGCGCTATGGGAGAAATGGCTCCGCTACAAATTACGCTCAGCTGTTACAGAATGAAAGCGATTTGAAATACTACGCCAATCATATCTCTTCGGTGGTGGATCTTTCCAAGCGGTTTCTACTGTATTATGACAACTTCTTTGAGATCGCAGACCAATATCACATTAAAGTAATGGAAGCACTTGAACTTGCAAACAAAAATGGAATCATTAAAGCCAAGAAAGTAAATGGAGTGGAACAAACTCCTCAACAGCTTTATGAAGGAATCCGAAAAAGTCTAACGGACAAAAAAATGGCCCGAGATAACGGAATCAAAAACAGCATCAACATCTCTGACCTTAAGCAGCAACTGGAACGAGCCGAAGAATATAAATTGTACTAAAGCAAAAGGCTAGCTTATTTGATAAGCTAGCCTTTTGCTTTCCTAGATTTAGACAGCCTTAGTTTTTCCCTTTGTATTTGGTGGCTTTTGTAATCATTTCTTGATCAAAAGATCCTTTCATCTCAAATACCATTAAATCTCCCTCGTCTCCACTGACCAGCACCACAAGATCCGAAATCTTAGCATCTCCTTTGGAATATACCACGATGCCGCTTTTGGCTTCGGAAGTTTCCATCAGTAATTCATAGCGTTCTTTTTCAAGGCCCTTTTGGAGTGATCTATATTCGTTTTTAGATTGATCCGAATTATCGGGAAGGGTAAAGAAATTTAATTTCTCTATAGACTTAGCAACCGTCGCCATATCATTCTTATCGATATCAATTTTGAAGCCTTTGGTAAAATTCATAAAGTTTCCTCCGAGTTCGAGGTGAAAGAAATCATCATTGCTTTTATACTTTTCATATAGGGCTTTGACGCTTTTACTTTGAGCTTGCGCGGTCATCACAGCTCCGATTAATGCCAAGGTTAGAATTAGCTTTTTCATAGTTCGTTGGTTTAGTTTTATTTAAAATTTCATTTCTTTTATTTATTTCTCTTGGGTTGTTTCGAACCCTTGCCATACTGCTCCATTCCAGGAATATTAGTTTTCTCTGCCAAGAGATTTAGATCCTGGTAAGTAAAGCTTCCCAGCATGGATAGCAGTGTAAAATCACTTCCATTACCTGAGATCATCAGCAACTCTTTGATCAAGCCACTTTCCTCTCGCACCATAAATTTGAGACTGGAACCTTTATCTTGTACCTCCATCAAATCCTCATATTTATTTTTAGCCAGTGTGCTCATCGCCTGATTATAAAGCGACTTCCCATCCACCTTCTCTGAAGTTAGAATCCGAATTCCTTTGACTTTGGAGATTAGGGTTCCAAGTTCTTCTGCCTCTTTATCTGTGCCCGCATTACTTTTGAGAAATCCTCCGGCCATTTGCATCATTTTGGGAGATATATATACTCTGGAGAATCGATCATCATCCATATATTTGGTGAAGAACTTTTGGATTGCATCATCTTGAGCGTTAACCTGAGATATGATTGCCAAAAGTAAAAAGGGGATTAGGACTAGTTTTTTCATGATTCCTATTTTTTGGATTGACTAAAAATCTGGTCTGTAGTATTCAAATATTTTAGATTATTCATCGGTTGCAACTGTGCTTGGGCTTTGGATAGATTGGTTTGGATCAAGGCAAAAGCCATCATCACTTCCTGATAGGCAGCTTGCTCAGCTTGCTTTTGATCATAAGCTTGCCAGCCCCAGAATGATCCGATTAGAATGGCAGCAGAAGCCGCCCAACTCATCCAAGAAGTATTCAACTTTCTCACTTTAGTGTGAGGCATACTTATTCTGGAAGGCTCCACTTTTTTGAAATCTGCAAGAATCCCAAATAACATTTTCTCTTCTTCGAATCCTTCCGATGCTCGAAGCAGTACCTTCAATTCCTGCTCTTCTGCAAGGCTGCTTTCTGCATCGTAGTATTTGGCAAGCAGATTTTCTATTTGTGTATTCATTTTGCGAATTTTTGGTTGATCATCAATTCTCGGATTCTTTTTCTTGCACGGTAAAGATTCACTTTCACTTGATCCAAACTTATATCCAAGTGGGCTGCTATTTCCGAATAATCTAAGCCCTCCACTTCTCTCAATTGGAAAATGTCCCGTTGCTTCTCAGGCAATTCTTTTAGAAGCGACATCACCTTTTGAATTGATTCAGTGACATCCTCTGGCTGTGATTCATCAGCGCGAAGCTGATTTGTATCTTCCAAAGTATCTATTTTCTTGTTTTGTCGGAAGTGAGTTAAGACCTCATTTTTAAGACTAAGTATCAACCAACCGGAAAGATTGGCATGAACAACGAGTTCTTTTTGCCGAGTAAACGATTTTTCGAAAACATTATGAAGCACATCTTCGGCCAGCGCCCGGTCTTTTACCCAGCTAAAGGCAAGACGGTAGAGTTTGCTGCGCTGCGGCCAAATATGCTCTTCAAAAAATGTTTTCATTCAAAAGAATAATGCATGTGACAATCAAATGTTACAGGCTGTCACAATTTTTTTATGGAAAAAAGGGATTTTTAAAAAACCACAAGAGATTTTAAGAGTTTCCAAACAGAACTTATTTGATTAAAAACATATCGTATAAATCCATAATTGCAGGAATAGAAGACAAAAACAATTCAATGTACGTTAAACACTAACCTTGCCCGCACTTCGGTCACCTATCATTGACGCCCCCCTTGGCGGTTTTTACTGCCAGTCAAACAAATAAAACTAGGTTACTGACATACTTTCGGGTAATAAAATTAGGTTGAAAAGTAGTATGCATGCAGACTATTTATTAATTTCACAGGAATAATATTTAAAAGATTTGAAAGAACATTATTCAAAAAAGCGCATAAAAAAAGCCTTGACCGAAGTCAAGGCTTGTGGTGATAAGTGGACTCGAACCACCGACTCACGGATTTTCAGTCCGATGCTCTACCAACTGAGCTATATCACCGCTTTTTAAAGTGATGCAAATGTAGGTATTTGGATAGCTGTACCAAATCATTTGAAAAAAATTTATTGACAAAAACTCAAGTAACACCCTAAATATATCAATATGAGCTTTTTACCACAACTTGCTTTTGTGCTTATTCTTGGCATTGCAGGCTACATTATAAGCAAAAGGATCAAATTTCTCCGCAGAAATATCTTTTTGGGGAAAGCTGAGACCCGAAATGATCTTTCTGGGGACCGCTGGAAGACCATGGCTTTAGTCGCTTTTGGTCAGCAAAAAATGTTCAAGAAAATTATTCCCGCTTTCCTTCACTTGTTGATTTATGTCGGGTTTATAGTGATCAATCTAGAAGTACTTGAATTCATTCTCGATGGAATAATCGGAACACACCGGCTATTTGCACCATTCCTTGGCGGGTCGTACACCGCTGCCATGAATATGTTCGAATTCCTGGCAGTAGCGGTTCTTTTCTCTTGTGTGGCATTCCTGACCAGAAGATATGTAACTAAAGTGGAGCGATTCCAAAAACCTGAAGTGAAAGGCTGGCCGGCACTTGACGCCACAATTATTTTGGTGGTGGAGATGATCTTAATGATGGCTGTACTGACCATGAATGCTACTGATCAAATCTTGGCCGAACGAGGTGCTGATCATTATTTGGCTTTAGGTCCGCTTTTCTTTAGTGGATTGATTCGTCCTTTGTTTGAAGGAATGTCACTTGAAGCCTTATATTTTACTGAACGGTTTGCTTGGTGGTTTCACATTTTTGGAATTTTGGCTTTCTCAGTTTATGTGACGTATTCTAAGCATCTCCATATTTTCTTGGCTTTCCCTAATACTTGGTACTCTAACCTTAAGGCAAAAGGGGAAATGGTCAACATGCCGGAAGTCACTAATGAAGTGAATATGATGCTGGGTATTCCTACAGAAACTCCAGCTAGCCCACCTGAAGAGATTGGTAGATTTGGAGCAAAAGATGTCAATGACCTGTCTTGGATCAATGTGATGAATGCCTATTCCTGCACAGAATGTGGAAGATGTACTTCAGAATGTCCTGCGAATCTGACTGGTAAAAAACTTTCTCCGCGAAAGATCATGATGGACGTCCGAGATCGAGCTGATGAGGTAGGAAAAAGTATTGATGCTGGCGGAGCTGGATTGGAAGATGGAAAATCTCTCTTAGGAGATTATATCACCAAAGAGGAATTAAATTCTTGTACTAGTTGTAATGCCTGTGTCGAAGCCTGTCCTATAAATATCGATCCGCTTTCGATCATTCTTCAAATGCGTCGCTATGTAGCAATGGAGGAATCTGGCACTCCTGCACAGTGGAATGCTATGTTTCAAAATATGGAAACCAGTTTCGCCCCTTGGAAATTCAGCCCTTCAGATCGGTTCAATTGGGCTGAGAAATTGAAAGAAGAGGAGATGTGATGATTTCCCGCACTGGCGGATCGGATGTCGGACAAAGTCAATTCAGTTTGACATGTAACAGTTCCTTATTTGTCGAGGTACTAAAAATAAAATTCATGATTCGATAACTGCCTATTTTAAAAATGAAATAGCCTTCAAATCATACTACAAAAACCGTTATTCTAAATTATGTCTACATATAAAGTACCAACCATGGCCGAAATGGCCGGAAAAGGTGAAACTCCTGAAATCCTATTTTGGGTGGGTTGCGCAGGTTCTTTTGATGAACGATACAAAGCTGTAACTCAAGCTTTCGTGAAAATATTAAATAAAGTAGGTGTTAGCTTTGCTGTCCTAGGTCCTGAGGAAGCTTGTACAGGTGATCCCGCCCGAAGAGCTGGCAATGAATTTTTATTCCAAATGCAGGCCGTTGCTAATATTCAAGTAATGAATGGCTATGATATCAAAAAAGTAGTGACTGCATGTCCACATTGCTTCAATACCATCAAGAATGAATATCCGGCGTTGGGTGGAAACTATGAAGTAATTCATCATTCCCAGTTCCTCCAGCAACTGATCAATGAAGGAAAGGTAGCATTGAAAGGTGGTGGAGAATTCAAAGGCAAAAAGATCACTTTTCACGATTCTTGCTATCTAGGTAGAGCGAATAATGTCTATGAGGCTCCTCGCGAAGTGCTCAAAGCTCTTGACGCAGAGTTGGTGGAAATGAAACGCTGCAAGACCAAAGGCCTTTGCTGTGGCGCCGGTGGAGCGCAAATGTTCAAAGAGGCAGAACCCGGAAAGAAAGAAATTAATATCGAGCGAACTGAAGAAGCTTTGGCAACAGGAGCTAATTTGATTGCGGTAGGTTGCCCATTTTGTCTTACCATGATGACCGACGGCGTAAAAAATAAAGAGCGGGAAGCAGATGTGAAAGTTTACGATCTAGCAGAAATGATTGCTAAAGACATGGGAATTTGATCTTCATGACATTGAATCAATTTAACCCTTTTTGCCGTTAGGTAGAAAGGGTTTTTCTTTACCTAAAATTATCAAACAGATGTACGTGCCATTCGATCAATTACCAACACATTCCAGAATCTGGGTTTATCAACCCGAACGGGCTTTCTCCCCAGAGGAAAAGGAACTAATCAGCACTAGCTTGAAGAAGTTTTGTGAGAATTGGAACACACATGGTAGCTTAATGCCTACCTCGTTTCAGATTTTGGAAGAACAATTTATAGTACTGGGAGTGGATGAAAGTAGCCTTGGTGCCAGCGGATGTTCGATTGACAGTTCGGTTAGGACTTTGCGCGAGCTAGAGAATATCTTAAATGTGAATCTTATAGATCAGGGAAAAGTAAGCTTCAAAAATAACGAAGGACAAGTAGCAGTATACCCAGCATTGGGAATTAAATCCAGAGTACTTTCGGGAGAAATTGAACAGGAAACACTTGTGCTTAATCCCCTAGTGAAAATCAAGAAAGACCTGGAAAAAGTATGGATTTCAGCGAATGAAAGTTGGCTAAACAAATACTTTCCAAATTAATTAGTAATATTCAGGACAGATCAACCATAACACTTCAGATGAAAAACCATTTTTTATGGATTAGTCTTTTACTCCTTATCGGAGTCAGTTCTTGTAAGAGCCTGCAAGAAAAAGGAAATGAGCAATACCTTTCGGGTCAATACCAATATGCTATTTCGTCATTCTCGCAGATTTTGGAAGATGATCCAGAAAATAAGGAAGCCAATCAGACTATAGCTGAGAGCTACCGTCTCTCCAACCGAATCGAAGATGCCACCCCCTATTACCAAAAACTGGTAGAAACTGATCCCACTTTTGAGGGTTATTATCGACTGGGATTGAGTTTAAAGGCAAATGACAAAAATGAAGAGGCTAAAGCAGCTTTCGAAACTGCCAAGGGCTATACTCAAGAAGATCGATTTCTCGCAGAAACCCAGCGACAACTCGAAGCAATCAGATTGACTGAGGGAATTGATGACTATTGGCCAATGCATAAGCTCGTCAATTACAAAGATCTCAATACTGCCGGAGCAGACTATGCCCCTGTGATCTCAGAAAACTTTATCTACTTCACATCTGGTCGGCAAGGAACTGGTCTGTATGCAGCAGATGGCTCTCCATATACCAAGCTATTTCGTACCCGTGCAGATGGACTGAAAGTAGATGTAAGTGCTGTTCAGGCCCTGCCGGAATTTAAAAATGAAGAAGGGCTCAATCAAGCTGCCATTGCAATCAGCGCTGATGGGAATACTATTATCTACGGACGAGGTAATTCTACTTCTCCAAAAGATTTCCCAGAAACCACCTTGTTCGTTTCCTACTTTCGCGGCGGAGGATTTACCCAGCCGATCTGGATGCCGGTAAATGAAGATGAAACTTGGTGGAATTCCACACCTGCCTTTAGTCCTGATGGGACTGAGCTCTATTTTGCTTCAAATCGACCTGGAGGTTTCGGTGGAATAGATCTATACAAAGCGACAAGGCTAGCAAATAGTGATTTTGGAAACGCAGTTAACCTCGGCCCAAACATTAATACTCCGGGAAATGAGCTTTTCCCAAGAATGACTCCCGATGGGAAGTTCTTTTTCTCCTCCGATGGCCATCCAGGCTATGGGAAGTTAGATCTTTTCGTAGCTGACAGGGATGAATCAGGAAAGCAAGTGATTATTAACCTGGGAGCAAATTTCAATAGCTTGAATGATGATTTTGGGATATTTTTCACAGAATATCCTAAAGCCGGATACATTGCCTCCAATCGAGAAGGTGGTGTGGGTGATGATGACATTTACTTTTTTGAAGATAAAACACCGAAACCGAAAATCGTGAATGTCCTGCTCAATGTCATCACAAAGGAGCGCGTTGCAGGAGAAGTGGACAAGATACTAGACAAAGCTCGTGTTGTCCTCTATGATGGAAATAACAAACAGGCTGGAGGGGATTTTAGCAATACCAATGGAAGAGTCCGATTCACGTTAAGTCCAGATGCAAATTTTACGATAATTGCTTCCAAGTCAGGTTATTTCTCAAAGTCCGTTCCCTACACCACGAAAGGGAAAACTCCAGATCCGGCGACGCTAATGCAAGAGATAACAAATATTACGCTTGACACCACTGTAGTCTTGGATCAGTTGATCCTGGACAGGTCTATTGTCTTAGAAAATATTTATTACGATCTGAACAAAGCAGATATCCGTACTGATGCCGCTGCTGAGCTTAACAAGCTGGTACAAATCCTAAAGGATAATCCAGCGATTCGAATCGAATTGAGCTCCCATGCTGATGCTCGGGCTACAGATGCGTATAATGATGATCTGACGCAGCGAAGGGCTCAGTCTGCTGTCGACTACCTAGTCTCTCAGGGTATTGAGAGTGAACGATTGATTGCAAAAGGATACGGTAAGCGCCAGTTGATAGTCCAGAATGCACAAACTGAAGAAGAACACCAAGTCAATCGAAGAACAGAATTTAAGGTGACAGAGATAAAGGAGTAATTCAAGTTTAATATTAGATTTTGAAAAGCGGTTGGTTCTTGAGATCAACCGCTTTTTTTTAAAAAATTGATCGGAGTTTCAAATGTTTGCTCAGCGCATCAAAATCCCGGTCACTGTGGATTGGCTTGATTTGTCTGTTGATGCAAAAAGTCCCGATCATCATATCAATCGTTTTCCTTATCATCACTCCATTTCTTCCTAATTCGCTATAGTTTTTGGCCGCCTCTAGGGCAATTTATTTACCTACTACATCAAATAATAGTAGGTCATTAAATAATTCATGGGCTACCATTAGTCTTCCTCTGATGCAAAGCCTAGTAAAACTTCAGTCAGAATTAAATCTCCAACACAAACGTCTTCATTACCCAAAATTCGATTCAAAAAATCAGTTTGTAGTGTATCCCTGCCATTGAAATAATCTATCCAAACTGAAGAATCAACCATAATCATAAATCAGTCCGCATTTTAGCTAGATTTCCTTCCCATTTTAGCTTTCCTCTATATTCTTTAATTCGTTCCTGCTTTTTTAATCTGACGATTAAGCGAAGCCCTTCTTCTACAGTTGCTTTTTTTGTGGAAGAGCCAGAAGCTTTCATTGCTTCTTCCATTAAGTTCTTGTCGATTTCAATAGTTGTCCTGATGATGTGTATAGTTCTTATAAATATGCACATCATGATTTTAAATGTTTGTTTTACAAGGCTTCATATTTCCCTTTACATCCCCCAAATCCCCCTAGAATACTTAACTTTGTTCGCATGAATGAGCGATACATGCAGCGCGGCGTCTCCGCTTCCAAAGAAGATGTACATCAGGCTATTTCTAAGCTAGATAAAGGCCTTTTCCCAAAAGCTTTTTGTAAAATCGTAGAAGACACCCTTGGCAACGATCCTGACTATTGCAATATCATGCATGCAGACGGAGCAGGCACAAAGTCTTCATTAGCCTATTTGTATTGGAAAGAGACTGGCGATTTGAGTGTTTGGAAAGGAATCGCTCAGGATGCAATCATCATGAATACTGATGATTTACTTTGCGTCGGGGCAATCAATAATATCCTGGTTTCGTCCACAATTGGAAGAAATAAAAACCTTATTCCTGGTGAAGTCATCTCTGCCATCATAGAAGGCACTGAGGAAGTGCTTCAAATGCTATGTGACAAGGGAGTGAATGCCGTCCTGACAGGGGGCGAAACTGCTGATGTAGGCGATTTGGTGCGGACGATTATTGTAGATACTACCGTCACCTGTCGAATGCGAAGAGATGAAGTCATTTCTAATGAAAAAATTCAAGTAGGTGATGTGATCGTTGGATTATCCTCTACTGGTCAGGCAAATTATGAAACTCAATATAATAGTGGAATGGGTTCAAATGGATTGACTTCTGCCCGCCATGATATTTTCAATAAAGTATTGAAAACAAAATATCCTGAATCATACGATCCTGCCATTCCGGAAGATTTGATTTATTCCGGAAAATATAACCTTACTGATCCTGCACCTGGAGCTCCTTTTGACATGGGAAAATTAGTGCTCTCACCTACTCGTACCTATGCTCCGATCATGGTGGATATATTAAATTACATGAGACAAAAGATTCATGGTTTGGTTCATTGCAGCGGTGGAGGACAGACCAAAGTTTTACACTTTGTCGATGAGCTGCATGTGATCAAGGATAATCTTTTTGAGACACCCCTTTTGTTTAAAATCATCCAAGAGGAAAGTCAAACAGACTGGAAAGAAATGTACAAAGTCTTCAATATGGGACATCGAATGGAAGTATATCTTGACGAAAGATACGCTGAAGAGATCATCGATATCGCCGAATCTTATGGTGTCGAAGCTCAAATTATTGGTCGGGTTGAGCCTCACGCTGGTAAGAAAGTGACCATCCGAAGTGAGCACGGGACATTTGAATACTAGTCCATGAATTGGAATTCCGGATTTAAAAAAGTACTAAAAATCCTACTTGGACTATTTTTAGTGATTTTTGTTTTAGCCTTGATTCTCCTGACCAAAGTCGACCGCTCTCCAATTGAAGAGCAGAGATTTTATAAAGAGACCTTTGAGCGATTAGATGAGACTACTTTTCAAACCACTCTTGGCGAAACTTGGATGGTCGGTTGGTCTAAGTCCAATGTGACGCCTCCCCTGCCTGCTGACTTGGTTGGATATTCTCCCAGAGGCCCTTACGAGTTTGTACAAGACAGTAGTTTTGTTAAAGCTTTGACTTTGAACAACGGTAAAACTCAGCTTGCATGGCTGAATTTTGAATTGCTGATCGTTCACCCTTTCCTTGCAAGATCTATCAGAGAAGCAGTAGAAAAAGCGGATCTCCCTATTGATCAGCTAAACTTCACCGCCACGCATACGCATTCAGGAATGGGTGGCTACATGCCTGGACCTTTGGGAGAGATGGCTTTTGGTGGATTCAATCAAGAGATTATTGATTTAATGGCAAGAAAGAGTGTTTCAGCATTACAGGCAGCTATTTCTCTTCAGGATACTGTGTCCATATCTTTTAGGAAAGCTGACGCAAGCGCTTTTGTTGAAAATCGATTCATCAAAAATGATCCGATTGATCCGTTTGTCAGACAGCTGATTTTCACAAAGAAAGATGGGAAAAAAGCCACCTTTCTAACTTATTCTGCACACGCCACAACGATGAGTTCCAAGTTTATGGGCTTGTCTGGAGATTATCCTTTTTACCTGATGCAAGCTTTGGAAGCAAATGAATATGATTTTGCAATTTTTGCAGCGGGAACAGTGGGCAGTCATCGACCACTTTCGTTTGGTAACACACCAGAACTGGTAGCAGATTATGCAAGCGCATTGGATTCGGCGATTAGAATTGGGATGACTCAATTTGCCACAATTAATCGTAGGGAAATTGGATACGGAAGATTGGATATTTCGCTGCGTGAGCCTCACCTGAGGATCTCGGACAATCTTCGGATTCGACCTTGGCTTTTTGAATATTTACTAGGCCATACTAATGCGCACTTGGATTTCACTCTCATTGGAAATACCCTGTTAATTGCTTCTTCAGGAGAGTTATCAGGAGTTTTTTATGAAAAATGGGAAAAATCAGCCAATGCAAAAGGGCTTAATCTAATCATCACAACCTTTAACGGAGGCTACATCGGTTACATCACTCCGGATCGCTTATATGATGAGCACTTCCATGAAGTGCGAGAGATGAACTGGTACGGGCCTGGAAATGGAGCCTACTTTGATGCAATGATTGAGAAGATTATAGCAAAAGTCAATTAATTTGGACTTGCCAAAGTTGTGCCCGAATCCAGCCTTTTCTTTTCTTTAGTTCTTTCACTTTCTTGAATCCTGCCTGCTTCAGAAATTTATCATATTTGGGGATATCAGTTCTTGGATGGGCGGTAAGAACCCGAAAGAATCGTATCATGATAGATTGAATAACTCGCTGAATCCGAGACTCTGGCTCAAAAAAATCAGCGAGATAGACTTTTGATTCCGAATTTAGTGCCGATTTCAGTTCAAAAAGAAATTTTTCAAGGCCCAAATCTGTAAAAGTATCCAGTACAAAATGTAGCCAGACTTCATCAAACTTGGTTCCTGAATCTACCTCAAATTGCCCTAAATGAAACTCAAGCTTACTTTCTGAAAGATTCTTTTTGGCTTTACGGAGCATCGCCTCTGAAAGCTCCCAGAATTCCCCCTGAACTTGTTGAGAAAAACCTTGGTAATCTAGTCCATCCCCTCCCCCAATTATGAGTATCCTTTTTAAGGCTAAATTTCCAGCAAAATTAGTTTTTACCTCCTTCAAAGAGGAGCCAAAAACCAATCTAGCTAAGGAGGAATAAAACGGTGCAATGAAACTGTAGCGATCTTTCACCAGTTTAAAGGAAAGTAAACTATTCCTAAATTCCTTCTTATGAAAAATATTTTTAAAACAATGAGTGGAGTTCGAAAGCTTTTGTCCTCAGTAGACATTGATCAAATCTCTAAACTTTCTGAAAAAGTAGATCTCTCTAAGATGGTCAGCCTTGTCTCACAGATGAGTAAGGAAGACCTCGCCAAAATGATGGGAATGATGAAAAGTGGAAGTAAACCCAAGGTAATCCCTCCAATTAATGGAGATTTTTATGAGTTAGGCAAAAGCCTACCAAGCCACGAACGGGAGATTCAGCTTCGTGTACGCGAGTTTATGGAACGAGAAATCAAGCCAATCGCAAATGATTATTGGAATCGAGGAGAATTCCCAATGCATATTATACCCAAGATGGCTGAACTGGATATCGCAGGATTGACCTATCAAGGGTATGGTTGTCCGGGATATTCTGCACTTTTGGAAGGGTTTGTGGCAATGGAAATGGCAAGAATCGATACTTCTATCTCTACATTTTTTGGAGTGCAAAGCGGACTGGCGATGGGAAGTATTTACCTCTGTGGCTCTGAAGCTCAAAAACAGGAATGGCTTCCACCCATGCAAAAGATGGAAAAAATTGGGGCTTTCGGCTTGACCGAACCTGAAGTGGGTTCTGGTGCAGCTGGCGGATTGACGACCACTTGCAGACGTGAAGGGGATGCGTGGATCCTGAATGGTCAAAAGAAATGGGCCGGCAATGCAACTTTTTCTGATATGACGATTATCTGGGCTAAAGATTTGAAAGATCAGCAAGTGAAAGGCTTTATCGTTAGAAAGGATAATCCGGGGTTTTTGGCTGAGAAAATTGAGGACAAGATGGCCTTACGAATAGTCCAAAATGCATTGATCACAATGACGAATTGTGAGGTACCGGAAACTGACCGACTTCAGGATGCAAATTCATTCAAGGACACTGCCAAAGTCCTGCGAATGACTAGAGCGGGAGTAGCTTGGCAAGCAGTGGGATGTTCTCGCGGAGCCTATGAATTAGCGCTAGCCTATACGAACGAGCGAAAGCAATTTGGGCGACCCATAGCCTCCTTCCAACTCGTTCAGGATCTCTTGGTGGCGATGCTGGGGGATCTTACAGCCATGCAAACAATGGTATTTCGACTTTCGGAAATGCAAGACTCGGATATGCTTCGAGATGAACACGCATCCTTGGCAAAGGTATTTTGTACCCTACGGATGCGGTCAATTGTGGATAATTCCCGCGCCTTATTTGGAGGGAACGGAATCTTGCTTCGTCATGATATTGCGCGATTTGTCGCAGATGCTGAAGCAGTGTACAGCTACGAAGGCACCAAAGAGATCAACTCTTTGATCGTGGGAAGAGCGATTACCGGACACAGTGCCTTTGTCTAAAGAAAGTACAATAGGACCGGAAGTATAAAGACAGCTTCGGTTCGCAATCTAACTTTTTCAGCAGATAGTTTCGGATTGAAAAAAGCCAAGTAGTGCACCAGAGCCATTACCATTAAAATACAAGCAAATGGTCTGTAGAATGAGGGTAAAAGAATAAAGCTAGCAAGTCCGATCAGCAAAGAAAGAAAACAAAGCTTTCTGATCAAGCCAATAAATTTGATCGGAAGAAACAGTAATGCGGAGGAAAAAAATCCACTTAGCTGATCGTACCCACGGTCTAGGTGCGAAAGTATGAGCAAATTGATTAAGGCAAGTAAAGTGTAACTTCCAAGAAAAAAAATAATCTCCCAATTCAAATCTAGCACCTTCACTCGGAGCAATGGAATCCATGCAATTCCCAACACATAAAATAGGGCAATGCTAATTTCTTTAGCCCAAGCCATACTTCTGCCGCCAAGTCGAATAAGTAGCATACTGACTGAGATCATTGTACCCAAGATCAGACTCCAAACCAATTCACTGCCGAGACCAAAAGTATAATAAGCTAGAATGAGCCCACAGATTAATACCAATACAAGAATGATTCTGAGGCTATTCTTATATTTCAAGTGAAAAAAATGGCGTGGCGAAAGATTCACTTCTGTTTTCTTGTGGCTATCCAGCAGATGATCTGCCGTATAAATACTCCAAACTGCTAAACCCAACAGCAAAAACACCTGCGATTCCAACTCAATTCGAAGAAGTTTAGAAAAAAATACCAAACCCGCCAAAGCACCCAGCACCACATCGATGGAAAGCCATGAAAGTCGAAGGTGGATTTTTTCTAAAAGTAGCATGAAGGAAATTTAGATTTGAGCGAAGCTTGCCCAAGGAAATTTGAGCCGAACTTAGGAATTTTTTTGTTAGGTTGAATCAATTTCCTGTAAGGCGGCATATTTCTAAAATCCAAAAACCTACAATTATCCCATGAAAACCTTAAAAATTACTTTTGCGCTACTTTTTTGTTATTGTCTTGCCTTTGGCCAAGCTCCAATCAAAGTGGCCTGTGTTGGAAACAGTATTACACAAGGTCCAGGCAGAGATAACCCAAATAGCTATCCACTTCAGATGCAGGCCATCCTTGGCGGTGCCTATCAGGTGGAAAATTTTGGGGTAAGCGGCCGGACTTTACTCCGGAAGGGTGATTTTCCTTACTGGAAGGAGCCGCAGTTTGAGGAGGTCAAGGATTTTGCACCAGATATCTTGATCATCATGCTCGGCACCAACGACTCCAAACCTCAAAATTGGAAATTTGCCTCGGAGTTCAGACAAGACTACTTGGATATGATTCATGAATTCAAAAGAACGATGCCTGTAGACGGCAAAGTCTATGTGATCCTTCCAGTGCCAGTCACCCGAGTAAATTTTGGAATCACCCCGGATGTAATGAACAACGAGCAGCGACTGATGCTGATTGACATTGCAGATGAAAGTGGATCCGAACTTATCGATCTATATACCCCATTTATGGGAAAAGAAGCACTTTTGCCAGATGGCGTACATCCGAACACCGAAGGTCTAGGAATTATGGCGAGCGTGATTGCAAGAGCGTTGAGATTGTAATTTGGATGTTGGATGTCGGGTGCCCGATGTAAAAGTCATTGCTAGCAAAGCGAAGCAAGCTGTCCAAAAGGCAAGCTGTCTGATATGACCGATGATTTTGATTAGCTAAAAAATAAATCCAACTGCTGATTGATAAGAATTAGGACAATTTTGCTGTTCGAATGCCGATAGCCAACGGAAGCAATTTGAAACTAAGATCAAAGCATTTTTAATCCCTTGTCTATATCCGCCCAGACCGGAAAATCCCACTTTCAAATCAATTGAAATCATCTCATTTTAGCGGGATATCAATTCTCGATAGACGTCAATTCGGCCAAAACAAAAACACTACCCGGGGTTAAAACCCCGGGCTACAAAAATACCGCACCCGTTACCCGGGGTTAAAACCCTGGGCTACAAAAATACTGCACCTGTTACTGTTACTTACGAGTCAAAACATCAAATTTCGTCCATAAACCAAGTCTGCTTCCACTCTCCTTCAAATTTGTCATTAGATTGTAGCGGACCAGGTGTGCTTCGGCCTTCCTTGATATATTTCACCAAAAGCTGTCGGAGTTCCTCAGACTTTTCAGGCATCTCCAAATAGCGATTTTTGGTTTCGCTGGGATCGTCTCTCAAGTTATAGAGCTGCATTTCGGGTAAGTCTACTTCAGCTGGGTCACTGGGCCTTGGAAAGCTCCAGCCTCCGGAGCCTTTGGCAGTGATGAGCTTCCAATCTCCTTTGCGGATAGCAAATGTTCCATTTACGGAATGAAACACGGTGCCCTCGCGGATTTGGTATATTTCTTTATCCCTTTCCAAAAGATTCATCAAACTATAGCTGTCCTCTCCTTCATTTTCGCTGAGCTTGTAGCCAGCCAACTCTGCAAAGGTAGCCATGAAGTCTGTTTGGGAGATAGTGGCAGATTGGCTAGTTCCTGCTTTAATTTTCTCTGGCCATTTGATAATCATCGGCACTCGGTGTCCACCTTCGTAGATATCTGCTTTATGACCACGAAATACTCCACTTGGCAGGTGTCCCATTTCCACAAGTTGATCAAAACCTGCTGCGGGGGCGCAACCATTGTCGCTTGTGAAGATAATGAGTGTATTTCCTTCGATACCCGCAGCCTTAATAGCCTGATTCAATTTTCCCATGTAATCATCGATCATCATCACAAAGTCGGCATAAGGAAGCAATCCACTTTTGCCCTGCCAAGACGCTGTAGGTAATATAGGCGTGTGTGGCGAAGGCAAAGCCAAATACAAGAAGAAGGGTTTTTCCGACTTTGATTTCTCCGCGATGTATGCAATACTTTTCTCAAAAAATAGCGAGGTAGTCTGCTCGTGGATAAAATCATCACTTGTGGGACCTTTCCGCCACCAAGAGTATTCTCCGGTGTCAATCGTCTCTTTAGTGGGAATGCTGGTAATTTTATTGTTTTCTACATAGACATAAGGTGCAATATCCAGTGAAGCAGGAAGGGCAAAAGAATAATCAAAGCCACGTGTTCCGGGTGCATTTGCTATCGGTTTACTAAAATCCAGTTGATCATAATCCTCGGGATTCCAACCACCCTCCTCGAACGTTTCGCCTTCTTTCAAGCCCCAATCCATTCCAAGATGCCACTTGCCTATAAAGGCTGTCTCATAGCCAGATCGCTGTAGCATTGAACCAAGAGTTGTTCGGTCTTCTGGAATTAACGCACGAGATTTACCGGTCAGCACCCCTTGCTTTAATCGAGTTCGCCAATTGTACCGACCAGTCAATAAGGCGTAGCGCGTTGGGGTACAAACTGACGAAGTGGTATGAGCATCCGTAAAAATCATCCCTTCGCTGGAAAGCTGATCGAGGTAGGGAGTTTTGATTCTACTTGTGGGATTAAATGCTACCACATCCCCATAGCCTAAATCATCGGCAAGAACCAAGATAATATTTGGCGGTTTTGGAGCGCAAGAGCCAAAAATCAGGACAATGCCTGTAACTAATAATAATGGAAATACGATTTTCATTGAGTTGCTTTTTGAATTCAATCAAATTAGCAATTTATCGGGGAAGATTAATTTTCTTACTGAAGCAATAAATCTAACCCTGTCCCTAGCTATATGTCACCACGGACTATGAGTAACAAGTATGAAGACATACGCTGGCAGTACGCTGAAGAAACTTCACAAAACCTTTGCAACCTCAGCAGCAAAAAATATCATACACATGTTTGGATAACTCTCGTTTCCTTTCGTGAATACGCTGGGCTGTCTCCGACCTCGTAGTGTATAAAAACTGAAATCATCACAAAATCGAAAAACCACAATCCTTTCGAATTGTGGTTTAAAATTAGTGCTATTGTAATTTTTATTAACCTAGTGCTTCAGCACCTGCAACGATTTCTAAAATTTCGTTTGTGATAGCTGCCTGACGACTTCTGTTGTAAACCAACCGAAGTTCCTTAAGAAGATCCCCAGCATTTTCAGTGGCTTTATCCATTGCAGTCATTCGAGCACCATGCTCTGAAGCATTACTTTCTAAGACCGCCTTGTAAAACTGAATTTTCAATGAAGTTGGCACTAATTCCTCTATAATATAGGCTCTCGACGGCTCTAGGATATAATCAGTTTCGACAGATTTTTCTTCATCAGCATCAGCATCTGACATTGGAAGAAACTGTTCAGTCTGAACAGACTGATTAGCTACATTTTTAAACTCGTTGTAGACTAAGGTTACCTGATCATATTCTCCATCCAAAAATGCATTCATTACATATTCAGCTATTGCACGAACATTCTCAAAGCTTAGTTCTCCAAATATCTGATAGAAATCAGAAATCAATGGAAAATCACGCTTTTTGAAAGATTCGTAAGCCTTTTTACCTAACGGTAAAATAGCTATTTCTTTCCCGGAAAATTCACCGAGAATGGAAGCATTACAAGCTTTAATAACATTCGAATTGAAGGCTCCGCAGAGTCCCTTATCAGAAGTAATAGGTACGATAAGTACTTTATTTACCTCACGCTTTTCAGCATAGATAATATCAGCTGCTCCCTTGGAAGCTGCCGATACATTATTCAGAATTTGAGTCAGCTTTTGAGAATACGGACGTAACTGAGTAATTTTATCCTGCGCTTTTCTGAGTTTAGACGCGGCTACCATTTTCATGGCCTTAGTAATCTGCTGTGTAGAGACTACTGAGGTGATCCGTTGCTTTACTTCCTTAAGGTTAGCCATCAGTGGTTGATTTGTGCTTAGTATAAAAATCCAGAAGATTTGATCCTCTCGAATTCATTTCAATTATTTTGCGTATTTAGGAGCTAACTCTCCGGCCGCAGTAGCTAGAATTTTACCTGCACCGTCGATATCACCTTTAAGAATCAAAGCTAGTGCTTCTGGATAAGTCGATTCCAGAAGTGTGTAAAATTCTTTCTCGAATGCTCTAGATTGACCTACAGGTACAGGATCCATTAAGCCCTTTGTGGAAGCATAAATGATCGCAACTTGATTAGCTACAGAAACTGGAGAGTACTGTGGCTGCTTCAAAATTTCCTGATTTCTTCTACCCCGCTCAATTGTTAGCTTAGTAGTAGCGTCAAGATCGGAACCAAACTTAGAGAAAGCTTCTAATTCACGGAATTGAGCTTGATCAAGCTTCAGTGTACCAGCCACTTTCTTCATTGCTTTGATCTGGGCATTTCCACCTACTCGGGATACAGACAGACCTACGTTGATTGCAGGACGAATACCCGCATTAAATAAATTAGTCTCTAAGAAAATCTGACCATCCGTAATAGAGATTACATTAGTCGGGATATAGGCAGATACGTCACCAGCTTGAGTTTCAATGATAGGAAGTGCAGTCAAAGACCCACCACCTTTTACCAAATGCTTTATTGAATCTGGCAGATCGTTCATCTGCTGCGCTATGGTATCAGATTTATTGATTTTCGCAGCTCTTTCAAGTAATCTTGAGTGAAGGTAAAATACATCCCCTGGGTAAGCTTCACGTCCTGGAGGTCTTCGCAGAAGCAATGAAACTTCACGGTATGCAACAGCCTGCTTGGAAAGATCATCATAAACAACTAACGCAGGACGACCGGTATCACGGAAAAACTCACCAATAGATGCACCTGCAAATGGTGCAAAAAACTGCATTGGAGCAGGATCTGCAGCGGATGCGGATACAATGACTGTATAAGGAAGTGCACCACCTTTTTCAAGTGCGGCTACTACGTTGGCCACAGTAGAAGCTTTCTGTCCGATCGCTACATAAATACAGAATACGGGTACACCCCTATCGTAAAATTCTTTTTGGTTGATAATAGCATCAATAACTACAGCAGTCTTACCTGTCTGACGATCACCAATTACTAACTCACGCTGTCCACGACCGATTGGGATCATCGCATCAATAGACTTGATTCCAGTCTGTAGAGGCTCAGTGACCGGTTGACGGTAGATCACACCAGGAGCTTTCCGCTCAAGTGGCATTTCGTACAGATCACCAGCGATAGGACCTTTCCCATCAATTGGAATACCTAGCGTATCAACTACACGCCCTAGCATTCCTTCACCAACCATCAAAGATGCAATTTTCTTAGTTCTTTTTACAGTGTCACCTTCTCGGACTTCTTTAGAGTCACCAAATAGTACTGCTCCTACATTATCTTCTTCAAGGTTAAGCACCATTGCTTTCAGGCCATTGTCGAATTCGATCAATTCACCCGCCTGAACTTTAGAAAGTCCATAGATACGTGCTACACCATCCCCCACTTGAAGAACTGTACCGACCTCTTCTAGTTCTGCTGCTGTTCTTGTGCCCGAGAGCTGCTCTCTCAAAATTGCCGAAACTTCATCTGGTCTTACTTCTGCCATGATATCGTGTATTAACGCTTTTAAAATTAGATTTTACTTTCGTAATGATTCGCGGTGAACTCCGCTTTCAAAATTCTTAGCTTAGAGCTAAGTGACTCATCAAGTTGACGGTCATTTACTTTCAAGATGTAACCACCGATCAAATCTGGATTGATTTTCTCAACGAGTTGAACCGTCTTCAAACCAGAGATCTCTTTTACCAGTTCGATAAACTGCTTCCGCAGTTTTTCATCTATGGCGTAGGTCGTGGTCAATTCAGCTATTTGAATTGACTTATAAATATTGTATTGATTTTCAAACTCGTTTGCCACGTCCACCAAGATATTTTCTCTACCTTTTCCTGACACTATTTCAAAGAAAGAGAGTGTCATCTTTTGAGCATCCGTAGCATAAAGTGCGTTAAGAATTTTCAATTTTTTCTCGGAAGAGATAATCGGATTATCAAGCATAAGCGCTAAGTCCCTATTTCCCTTTACCATGGTAGAAAGCTTGACAAAATCAGCATGTACCTCCTCAAGGATTTCCTTCTCAAGGGAAAGCTCCATTATGGATTTTGCATACCGATGTGCTACTCTATGATTTGACATACAGAAGAATTAATTAAGCTTTAGTTCGTTTAAAAATCCATCAACAAGCTCTTTTTGAGCTTTATCATCAGCTAGATTTTTTCTCAGTAATTTCTCTGTTATTTCAAGGGAAAGTGAAGCAACCTGAGTTTTAATTTCTGCCAAAGCAGCTTTCTTCTCAATTTCGATTACCACTTTTGCATTAGCAATCATTTCATCTCCAGCTTTTATGGCATCTTCTTTAGCCTGATCAATCATTTTTACGGAGGCATCTTGGGCTTTTTTCAAAATGATGTCTCGTTCCAACCTGGCTTCATTTAACAACTTCTCATTTTCCGCCTTAAGATTAGCCATTTCATTTCTGGCTGTCTCTGCTGACTTCAATGCATTCTCAATACTAGTTTCTCTTTCGTCAAGAGCGGTAAGCATTGGCTTCCAGGCAAACTTGATCAAAATGAAAAGAAGGCCCAAAAAGCCAAATAATTGCCAGAAAATAAGACCGGTACTCGGTGTGATTAAATCCATTGTTTGAGATTTTATTTCAAATTGTTCAATAAAACAAAGAAAAGGGAAAGACCTAGCGCCAATCCCTTATCAATTTAATTATGCGACCTCCGCGATGTTCAGGGCAATCAACAAACAAATAACTGCTGCAAACAGCGAAACTACCTCGATCAAGGCAGCAATGATCAACATTGCACCCTGAATCTTTCCAGCAGCTTCAGGCTGACGAGCAATAGCATCCATAGCCTGTCCACCAATACGACCGATACCTAGTCCTGCGCCAACCGCGACAATACCTGCACCAATTCCAGCTCCCATTAGAGCATAACCAGCAGTCAACAAAATAATAGTTAACATAACATTTAATTTATATAATTGAACAAAAGAAATTCCCAAAATTTAAGTGTGATCATCATGTGCGTGCTCTGCCACTGCAGAACCGATGTACATCGCAGAAAACAGCGTAAATACATAAGCCTGAATAGTCGCTACTAACAATTCTATGATATTTATAAAGGTCACCATCAGAGTACTTGCAATACCGATATAGATCGATTCAAAGATAAATGCCAAGGCAATGAAACCAAGAATTACGATGTGGCCTGCAGTAATCGCTACGAAAAGTCGCACCATTAAGGCAAAGGGTTTAGTGAATAAACCAATAATCTCTACCGGTACAATAATCAATAGCATTAATGGAGGTACACCGGGAGTCATAAAGACATGCTTCCAATATTCTTTGTTTCCATTTACATTGGTAATAATGAATGTCAATACAGCAAGGACTAAAGTAACAGCAATATTTCCGGTCATGTTGGCAGCACCGGGGATAAGCCCAAGCAGATTGCCAAACCACACGAAAAGAAATAATGTCATCAGGTAAGGAACAAATCGTTTGTACTGTGGGCCAATTGAGTTTTTGGCGATGTCGTCTCTTACGAAAATAAGAATTGGCTCAATAATCGCAGCTGCACCTTTGGGAGCTACAGCACCATTTTTTTTGTAGAACGAAGCAGCAGAAAGTGCGAACCAACCAACGACGATCAGTACTATAAACAGCATAACCACATTCTTGGTAACAGAAAATTCTAAAAAGCTTCCCTTATCTAGTCTACCCAAGTGATCATCCTCATCAATGAAATACCCTTCATAAGAATACTCTTCTCCAAAAAGATGGGTTTCATGATTTTGAAAATTTGTAGAGCTGAAGAATTCTAAGCCCCTGTCTCCTGAATAAATAATTACAGGTAATGATAAGGTTAAGTGTGTATCACCAAAAGTCGCAAAATGCCACTCGTGAGAGTCTTTTACGTGGTGCATAATGAAACTAGTATTATCTTCTTGTTCGCCTACAGCATAGCTGTTACTATTTAAACCTAACAGAAATACTGAAATTAAAAGACTTATTACCAGTGTTTTACGCGTCATCAACTCTATTATTTGAGGGCTACTTTGAAATCGGGCGCAAGTTAGCTATAAAGGTGTAGATATCAAATGCTAAGTAGAACAAAAAAATGATAAAGAAGTCCGCTATAAACAGAATAATATTCTCCATACTGGGCCAAACAGCGATTCCAATAAAGATCAAAGTCCCAATAAATCTTATAATCATTGCTAAAACCATGATTTGAAAGAAATTTTCATCAAAGGATTTGAGAAGAAATCTATTGAGTAAACTGATCAAAAATGAATAAATCACAAGAAAAAAATAAATATTCCAGATTTCTTCATGAATCACAGTAGGAAAAACTAAATCCAGTATGCCTATAAAAACTGCGACCACAAAAGAAAATAGAACAAACCGAACATGAATATTTTTAGGAAGTACCATAAACACTACAAGATATAAAACAAAAATAGCTATATTTTTACAGCTCAATCATTATCCTGCCGTGTTACTATCCAAAGTTGATAAAACGCTGTTGCAGTAGACAAAAAAAAGAATAACAAAAGCCAAATAGGGAATATCATTTCACTTTTTTGTTGGAGCCACCAACCAAGCCATGTACCAGTGCCAATCACTCCAAAAAGTTGAAATGATAAACCAATATATTTGACATAAGTAGGTGTAGCAGTTGGCTTTCTATCAGAATTATCAGTCTTCATTATTTGCAATTAAATCTTACAAAAAACAATAACTAAATGTAAGCCAAAACCTGGTCTAGAAATAATCGCTCGCTTTTTTCGTTCAGGAAATAGGTTAAAAATCTTATTTTAGTACTTTAATTGGAAGAAAATCTTAATGTCAAAATCATCCATTTTAGTATTCATTGTATTGCTTTCTGCAATGGCTTGCTCATCAGAGCGTAATACATTTACTAATCGAACTTTTCACAATCTCACGGCCCATTACAATGCTTACTATCTTTCGGATGTCAAGCTGAAGGAAGTGGAAGCAGAGATTCACAAGAATTATAAGGAGGATTATACTCAAGTCCTTCCCGTATTCATACCCATTGATTCTGCAACTATCCAAGGTAACGCAGAAAAACTTGAATCAGCCGTGGAGCTGGCTTCAAAAGCCATCGAATGGCACAAAATAAGTAAATGGGTAGATGATAGTTACTACATTCTGGGTAAGATTGATTATTATCAATCTCGTTTTGACGATTCTCAAAATACTTTTAAATACATCAATGTAAATTCAAAAGAGAATGACCTTCGACATAGGACAATCATAACACTCCTCCGTATTTATGTAGATCTAGGGGAGATCGAAAAGGCCAATTTTACAATTGATTACCTTTCGAAGGAATCAAAGATTTCAGAAGAGAACCGATATGAGCTCTATCTTACACTTGCATATTATTATCAGTCGAGATCCGACAAAAATGGAGTTATTGGTGCGTTGGACAAAGCACTGGGGTATGTGACCGACAAAAAAGAAGAGTCTCGAATCAATTTTATCTTGGGCCAGCGCTACCAACGGGAAGGCTTGGATGCATTGGCTTACGACTATTACACGAAAGCCCTAGATGGCAATCCACCCTACGAGCGGAGTTTTTTCTCACAGCTCTATGCGCAGCAAGTTGCCGAACTCAATGCGAGCAAAGATTTAAAGCGCGTACGAAACTATTATGAAAGTCTCTATAAAGATCCAAAAAATAGAGATCTCAAGGACGTAGTGATTTACGAACGGGCGCTCTTCGAGGAAAAACAAAATGATACTGAGCTCACATTGGACCTGCTCCATCAAGCCGCCAAGGAACCTGGAAGCAACCCCAGACTAAAGGGATATATCTATCAGAAGCTGGCAGAGATAAATCTTAATGAATTTAAGAACTATCGTGCTACCAAATATTACCTCGACTCTGCACTTACCTTTATCACTGAGACTGATCCGGTATCGATCCAAATTCAAAAACAAAAAACTTCTTTAGATAATTATGTTTTTCACTTCGAACGGATTCAGTCCAACGACAGCCTGATTTTACTCACCGAAATGACATCCGAAGAACAAAAAATTGTCGCCATGAACTTCATCCAAACTGAAGAAGAACGGTTACTTGCAATTGCAAAAGCAGCAGAAAAACCTAAAAACACAAGTATTCTTGATAACTTTTTAGCTTTTAACAATCGGGGCAATGGCTCAAATTTTTATTTTGACAATGGAGTAGCTATGCAACAAGGTGCTATTGATTTCAGAAGAACCTGGGGAAATCGACCTCTTCAGGATAATTGGAGGAGAAGTGCTGCCAGCTTTCAAAGTGCTACACCAACAATTCCGGAAAACTATTTAAGTGATTCCAGCAGTACCGCAGCAGAGCACAATATGCTTGATCAGATCCCCGACCTAGGAACTTTACTAGCACAAATACCTAATTCTGAAGAAGAAATAGATGAACTGAATATTCAGCTGGAGGAGTCCTATTTTGAATTGGGAAAACTCCTGTATTTTAATCTTCAGGAGATTCCCCCAAGTTTATTAAATTTAGAGACATTAGTAAGACGATATCCAAAATCTAATAGAAAACCAGAAGCCTATTACCTTATTTATTTAGCTCAAAAAGATCTAGGAGGCAATTTTCAGCAATACGTATTAAGATTAAATCAAGAATTCCCAGACTCTCAATATACCTTTTCGGTAAATAATCCTGATGCCGCAAGTGGCAACATGGCCTATTTAGCTTCTTCAAAACGATATGAAAGTGCTTATGAATCCTACTACACAGATGATTTTAAGCAGGCAAAGTCAATTATAAAATCAACACTTGAAGAATACCCACTAACCCGGAACACCGAGCGATTGCTTCTCCTTGATGTTATGGTTACAGGAAAAACGGAGAGTAGAAGTATGTATCGAGATAGACTGGAAAATTATATTCAAAATGCGCAAGATTCCACCTTAAAAAAATTGGCAAAGCATATGCTTAATCCTCTATTGTCTGCTGAGGAACTTGCCGAACTAAATCCAAAAAACATAAGCGAAAATGATTCAACAGATCAAACTTCAGAATCTTCCAATGCTGAAATCAAAGAATTTGAACTTGCTGACTCTCCATATAAAATAAACGAATCTCAAACGCATATCTTTGTAATCGCAATGGAACCTAGTCAGATAATTGCAGTAAAAAATTTACTGGGAGATTTAGAAAATTTTCATGCAAAAAACTTCTCCAATGCAAGATTGAGAACTGGCAACATGAATATAAATCGGGAAAATGCAATTTTCATAATTAGCCCTTTCACCAACTCAGAAAAAGCTGAAGTATATCATACAGTTTTCCTAAAAGAATTTGAGTCGGAAGGACTCTCTACAGATATCAAAGAGCGATCATTCTTTATTTCGATTGAGAATTTTCAAGAGTTAAATAAGACTAAAGATCTAGAAGAATACAGGACTTTTTTCAAGTCAATTTATCAGTAAACTATGGGTAAAGCTATCAAACCAAAAACCCCCAATTGGGTATCTAAGACTATCAAATACCTCTGGATAGCCTTTATTGCAGGTTTTTTTGGCTTCATCCTTTTTGTTTGGATGATCAGCATCAATTTCTTGGGACTATTTGGTCCCTTACCTGATTTCAAGGCACTCGAAAACCCTGATTCAGAGATCGCTTCTGGCTTATATTCGGCAGATGGAGTTCTTCTTGGAACCTATTATAGAGAGAATCGAAGTCCCGTCAAATACGAAGACTTATCCCCAAATCTTGTCAATGCCCTGATCTCTACAGAAGATATCAGATTCAATGAGCACTCAGGTATTGATATGATTGCCATGATCAGAGTCTTTGTCAAGTCAATTTTACTGAGACAGGATTCTGGTGGAGGGTCCACACTCAGTCAACAAACTGCAAAAAATCTATTTAAAACTCGAGGTGACGATTCACAAGGAATACTGAGTTCGATTCCTGGGATGAAAATGTTGATTATCAAAACAAAAGAATGGATAGTTGCTACACAGCTCGAGAAAGCTTATACAAAAAATGAGATTTTAACACTTTATTTAAATACCTCGGAATTTGGCTCTAATGCATATGGTATAAAAACAGCCTCAGAAACTTTTTTTAACAAAAAGCCTTCTGAATTGGAGATTGAAGAAGCGGCAGTTCTGGTAGGATTGTTTAAAGCCCCCACTTATTATAGTCCTGTTTACAATCCTAACAATTCACTCCGGCGAAGAAACACCGTCTTATATCAAATGGTAAGAAATGATCATCTGACACAAAGGCAATTTGATTCCTTATCAGTTCAGCCGATAATGCTTGACTACAGTGTAGCCAATCAAAACAAAGGGCTTGCGACCTATTTTAGAGAAATCGTCAAGTCTGATTTATTACAATGGACCAAAGAAAATCTTAAATCAGACGGCTCATCCTATGATTTGTACGGAGATGGTTTAAAAATCTTTACAACGATTGACAGCCGAATGCAGCGCTATGCTGAAGAGTCTGTTGAAGAACACATGAGGGTCTTACAAAAGAAATTCTACGCTGAAATGCGAGACCGAGATCCTTGGGTGGACGGAGACAATCGCGTAATTACAAATTTCATACAGGATGCAGTCAAGAGAACAGAGGCCTATAGACTATTGAAAATTAGATTTGGAAATAATACTGATTCGATAACCCTCAAACTGAATGAGAAGAAGCGAATGAACGTATTCTCATGGGAACTTGGAGAGATAGATACGCTGATGAGCACCATGGATTCACTTCGATACTATAAAAAATTCCTGCAGACAGGCTTTATGAGTATGGACCCACAGACGGGTAAAATCAAAGCATGGGTAGGCGGTCTTGATCATAAGTTTTTCAAATTTGATCACGTAAAACGTGGAAAGAGGCAGCCGGGATCAACATTTAAGCCATTTGTCTACGCAGCCGCCATTGAGAATGGATACAGCCCCTGCTACAGTGTAATTGATCAGCCAGTCGAAGTTTATATTCCGGGACAGCCAGCATGGAGTCCTGCTAATGCGGATGGTAAATTCACCTATGAGCAAATGACAATTCGTAAAGCAATGGCTCAATCGGTAAACTCGATAACTGCCTACATGATGAAGAAGCTCAGCCCAAAAATCATAGTGGAGACCGCGAGAAGGTTAGGCATCACTAGTGATCTGGAGGAAGTACCGTCCTTAGCTCTAGGCGTAAACGACGTTTCAATCTATGAAATGGTGGGTGCATTTGGAACTTTCGTAAATCAAGGTGAGCACACTACCCCTTTCTACATCGATCGGATTGAAGATAAAAATGGAAACGTAATCCAGCAGTTCACCGCTAAAAAACGCCCCGCTATGAGTGAAGAACACGCTTATCTAATGACCTATATGTTGAGAGGAGGATTTGAAGAGGGCGGGGGAACAAGTCAGGGTGTACCATATTCGCTACGAGAAGGAAATGAACTTGGCGGTAAAACTGGTACTACTCAAAATGCATCCGATGGATGGTATATAGGAGTCAGTAAAGATTTGGTCAGCGGTACTTGGGTAGGTGGCGATGACCGCGCAATACACTTTAGAAGTTGGACGGATGGACAAGGAGGGCGTACTGCCCGACCTATTTGGGTAAATTTTATGGAAAAGGTTTATGCTGATGCGAGTTTGGGATACACAAAAGGTCCTTTTCCCAGACCAGAGCGCCCGCTTAGCATTGAAATTAATTGCGATGTCTACGAAAAAGAAAGTCAGCGATTTGCTGACTTTGATTTCGACGCAAAGAAAAACGATTTCTAAGATTTATTGATCTAATCAGAAAATAGTCTTAGTGCCAAGGCTGTTTTTTTTAATATTGAGCCATGCAGTCCTCTTCATACCTACCAAGTGAATGTTTGAATCTTCCGGATACGCCTGGAGTATACAAGTATTTTAATGGGGAGAATGAACTCATCTATGTTGGGAAAGCGAAAAGTTTAAAAAAGAGGGTAAGTAGCTATTTTAACAAGAATACCGGAGTAAATCTCAAAACCAAACGAATGGTCAAAGAGATTCGGAACATTGAAATCACACTAGTCAACAGTGAGTTTGATGCGCTCCTTCTTGAAAATAATCTTATCAAATTATCTCAGCCTAAGTATAACATCTTACTGAGGGACGACAAGACCTATCCCTACCTATTGGTCACTAAAGAAAATTTTCCAAGAATATTCCAGACACGAAAAATGATCCCAAAACGTGGGACTTATTACGGTCCATTCGCAAGTGTCAAAGCGATGAATAACGTCCTGGACCTAATCCGCGAGCTTTACACCATACGGACTTGCAAACTCGATCTATCTCCATACAAAGTTGCCGAAAGCAAATACAAGGTCTGTTTGGAATATCATATAGGTAACTGCAAGGGGCCATGTGTCGGATTACAAAAAGAAGCTGACTATTTAACAGATTTGGAACAGGCCAAGCATATTTTGAAAGGAAGTCTAGGTCAAGCAAAAAGCTACTTCAAAAATGAAATGCAAATCCTATCAGAAAATTTAGAATTTGAGAAAGCACAGAAGATGAAGGAAAAGCTCGACTCATTGGAAAAGTATCAGGCGAAATCATTAATTACTAATCCTTCAATTAAAAATCTGGATGTATGTACGATTGTCACAGACGAGCAAACTGCCTACGTGAATTACATGAGGATTAAAAATGGATCTTTGATTACTTCAAAAAATGTCGAGCTGAAAAAGAAATTAGATGAGAGCCCTGAAGAGCTACTAATCACTGCATTGGTGCGGCTTCAAGATCAATTCAACAGCGACGCAGAAGAGATTCTTTTGAATATTGAGCTGTCTGAGCCAATTGAGGGATTAAATGTGTTCATGCCAAAGATTGGGGATAAGAAAAAACTCATTGAGCTATCCTATAAAAATGCCTTATTCTACAAGAAGGAAAAGGCCTTATTAATAGGACTAAATGAGGACAAAAAAGATCGCGTAATCAAGCAATTACAAACAGATCTCAGCTTACAAGAAATCCCTGACCATATTGAATGCTTTGATAATTCAAATACTCAGGGCACAAATCCAGTGGCAAGTATGGTGTGTTTTCTAAATGGTAAGCCGGCAGTAAAGGAATATCGTCATTATCATATCAAGACTGTGCAGGGTCCCGATGATTTTGCGAGTATGAAAGAGGTTGTGGGAAGAAGATACAGACGACTTCTCGAAGAAGGTAAACCAATGCCCAAGTTGGTGGTAATCGATGGAGGTAAAGGACAGTTATCTTCAGCAATTGAAGCTTTACAAGAGTTAGGCGTTTACGGTAAAATGCCAATCATTGGAATTGCTAAAAGACTTGAAGAGATCTATTTCCCTGGTGATTCTTATCCAATTCATATTGACAAAAAATCTGAAGGTTTACGATTACTACAGCGTATACGAGATGAAGCGCACAGATTCGCAATTACATTTCACCGAGATGTTCGAAGTAAGAATGCCTTTGGAACACAATTAACAACAATCCCAGGGATAGGGGAAAATACGGCAGACAAGCTACTGAGTAATTTTAAATCTGTTAAGAAAGTATATGAAGCAAGCGAATTAGAAATTGCCAAAATAATCGGAGCTAGTAAAGCAAGGGATTTATTTGAATGGAAAGAAAAAAATAAGGGGGCTTAAAAGCCCCCTTATTTTTACCATTCCCAAAGGGAGTTTTCGAATTCGAGTAATCTATATTCAAATGCTAAAGCATTTAAATAGGCCTGCATTTCTGGGTTAGGATTGTCAGCTGATATTAGATCAGCTATCAATGCTTCCTCTTGATTAGTAAATCTTCTCACTACAGATCTGAATAGTCTGGCTTCAAATGCTTCATCATAAGTCAAGCTTTTTGATAAATTGTTGAAGTTAATCCAACGGGCATCAGGATGATTTTTGAAGTGATTGTAAAAATCTTTATATCGAATAAAAGCGATTGATTTTTGACCCGCATTAGAATTTGTAGCGGAAGGCATCACCATTTCTATATATTTGATATCAAAAACCATATCTGAATGGTGCTTGTCAAATACAAAGTCCTCTTTGAAATCCAAGTAATACAATTGTTTTGTAAAAATGCTGTCACCAGTGGCGTTCAACCAAAAATTTTCTTGAAACCCAGCGATTGAGAGTGGCTGAGTAAATTCTGCATCAGCAAACACTTCTAACGCATTCTCGTCTACAATTGCTTTGTAAAGTTGATTTATAATTCCATTTAACTTTGTATCTCCTGAGCCATAGAGAGGAAGATTATACTTCTCACGAAGGTCTATTCTGCGCCAAACTCCGATTTGATACATTTTATCATCTTCACGGATTTTCTTGGCAGAAAGAATGGTATCCATTACAAATTTTCTATCGCCAAACCCTGAAGGATTTACGCTAGTGGCAATTTGTGCTTGAGTTGAAGATGAGGCCAAACAAATTGCCAACATCAAGAACAATAATATACTTGGGATTAACTTTTTCATGAGTTCTATATTTCACTAAAACGAATAGGTTTTATTTAATCCGTATCGGCACTACCTGCCTTAATTCTGAAGAAATTTTATTTCCTCTAAAGTTAGTTCGAGTCACTTGACGGATTTCAAAAACGATAACATCTCCAGTTTTTGCGCTCTCTAATAACGAGCGCATAGCGAGAGAATTGCCTGAAGAGATTTGGGCACTCTGCCTAGGGACTTCGTTTCTCAATAATCGCATCTCCCCTCCCGTCACTTCAAAAACGGCATCTTTTGCCATTGTTCTAGCAAAAGTAGGCTCTGCCTTCGCAAGTAGTTTTATACCAGTTAAAGTTGTAATTGCATGAGCCAGGCTCAAGTCAAGCTCACTTCCATTGGATGTAACCGGAACCAACGTAGGAGTTGGAACTGGCTTAATGTCATAGTCTACTGTTCCGATTTTATTACCTCCACTACTTACTCCGATATTTACTTTTCCTGAAGCACTTGGAATCACAGTCAATTGCCCTGGCTTATTTCCTTTAATGGATTGGCCATTTGACACTGCAAATTCAGGTGAATAGGTATTACCTAAAGCAGGTACTTCAATTAATAATTCGTTGGCACAATCTGCATAAAGTTGCTGAACTACTTCAGAAGATACTTTGATTACTGGCTGAGCGACGAAATACTCATATTCAACCGGAAGAACTTTATCTTCTCCTCCTACATTGGTAATAATCTCACCTTTCAAAATTCTTTTTGCAAGTCCACGATCGTCGTATTGGCCTGCCGGAGTGACCGAAAATTCAATTTTACCAAATCCTTTAGCATTAACTGTTATCGATCTACCATCAACACTCATAGTAGGTGCTGCTGAAGTGGAGCTAGAAGCGATAAACATATCAGCTTCGAATTTAGTACCTGCTGCAACAACGTTTGAAAGTGCTGCGATACGAGCCTCAGTTACATCAGCTTTGAAAAAGAATGATCCGATTGAATTCTGAATAGCTTTCAAAGACTCACTCTCTATGTTCAAAACTTCATTTTGAAACTGAGAAAGAAGAGCAATTACTGCACCGACTGGTGATTTCACGAAAGTTAATGCGACGAAATCTTTACTGTTTATTTCTTTGTCGTTTGCAAACAACTCAATGTCTTTAGCATCTTTAGCAATGTCTGGAAACCGTATGTCAAGAAAGCCAATATCAGAGAGGATAGCTGAAATTTGCTTTGGATAAGCATTCAGCTTTTCCTTCATTTCTTGACCCTTGCCATTATTCGCGAATAAATTACCGGTGATTTCTGTATTTTTTAGATTGGCATTTACGAAATTCCCTTCGTCATTCTTAGCATTCGATTGCACTATTAAATCTTGCTTTAGCTCCTCGAGATAGCCATACACCTCTTTTGTAGCCTCTCTTACTTTTTGTGCTGCATCTACTTTTGGCACATCTACTTCCTTACTTCCTTGCTGCTCTACTGTGTAAGCAATAGACTCTACTGTAGATACGTTTTTACCAATGAAGTTTTTGGAAGTACGCTCCATTCCATCATTGAGTAAAATAAATTTCTGGAGGATTTGGTTACTGACTTGGAGCGCCAATAAGGCTGTCAAAACCAGGTACATCATACCAATCATCCGCTGTCTTGGTGTTTCTTTAGCTCCTGCCATTTTTAAGTTTTAATGGATTATTTATGAATCAAAAAGGAATTAATCTTTCATGGCGGAAAGCATTCCACCATAGATTTTATTCAATGAACTAAAATTCTGATTCAATTTTGATAATTCGTTTTTGAAGGTTTCTGTTTCTTTGCCAGCTTCGCTTAGACCCTCCATTGCTACAGTCATATTAGAATAAAATTTATTCAAAGTCTTGACATGGCTATTTACGTCCTGTATCTCCATTTCATACACAGAATTTAAAGCCGAAAGATTTTTAGTTACTGTTTGAACTTGTGTGTGGTAAGCTTTTGCATCCTGAGAGACCGCAGACATTTCGGTGAGGGCGGCAGCTGTTTTGCTGTAGGAAGCATTCATATCCACCAATGTTTTAGCTGCTGCTTTCACATTTGTAGCATATTCATTTGTAGCAACTGCTGCGTCAGTCAGATTACCCATTTTCGAGGCAGAAGAAGCAAGATTTTGCATTCCTTTTCCTAGACTTTCAATAAGCTCTGGGCCAACTTTAGCACTGGTTAACATTTCATCCAACTTTTGAGCCGTGTCATCTCCATTAGCTATTTTCACTATCTTTTTTGCAGCTAGTGCATCACCGGCAAGTTCTGGATATACTTTGGACCAATCTACTTCTTCTTGTTTTGGTTCGAAAGCAGAAAGGAAAAAGATGGCCGCCTCGGTTGACAACCCAATTCCGATCATCCAGTTAGCGAAACGCCAATCTAAAATTTTAAACATCGCCCCGAGAATAACTACTGCGGCACCTATCCCGTAGATTTTCGGCATCCAGCTTGAATAGAATTTAGCTGAGAAAGAGTTACTGTTACTAGTCATTGTTATGAATTAAATTAAGATTTAAGTGTTTATGAGTGGTTTGATTTATCTTCTTCTTCTACTTGTACTTCTTACATCCATAGACCCTGACCTACCAATAAATGTCATAGCAGTCCTAAATCCAATGTGTGCCTGAGCTACATCTTCATATTCATACGTTCTTGTACTTGTTTCTAAGTAATGAGCAATATCTTTCCAACTTCCTCCTCTCACTACTTTTCTTGGTTCATTTGGATCATCATAAATTGGATCCAAATCCCAAGTAACTGACCTAGAAGTTGTTGCATATGCATCAAGCACCCATTCAGCAACATTTCCTGACATATTGTAAAGTCCAAAGCCATTAGGTGCAAAAACATCGGTGGGAGCAGTGTATGCGAATCCATCGTCGATATAGTTTCCTCTTCCCGGCTTGAAATTGGCCATCAAGCAACCTCTCTTATTTTTTAAATAAGGTCCTCCCCAAGGATATTTAGCAACATCTTTTCCACCTTTTGCAGCATATTCCCACTCAGCTTCTGAAGGAAGTCTAAATCTTGGCCCATCAAAATTAGAATCATCTCTGGAATTCTGGAAATAAGTCCTCCACTCAGCATACTTATTCGCTTGATCATAAGTAATACCAACAACAGGGTAGTTGTCGAATGCAGGATGGTCAAAATAAAACTCCATCAAAGGGTCTCCATAATGGTAGCTGAAGCTAGTGGACCACACTGTCGTGTCAGGTTTTAACTCTTCATAATTGAGTTGAGGCGGATCTTTTAAAGTAGTAGGAGTTCCATTATCCATGTCACTATTTTTTACCGACTCCAAAAATTGTCTGTATTTGTTATTGGACACTTCATATTTGTCCATAAAAAATTCAGAAATTGTTATTTGCTTATTTAGAGATGACTGCGTGAATGCAATATCTTCATCAGATTGACCCATCCAGAAAGTACCAGCTTTCACAGGTACCATATCAAAAGGAAGACTTTGTTGCCAGTTTCCTCGCTTGGGAACACCAGTGACATCGCCTCTTCTATTCATCTTTTCGCTTGCAGATCCCTTTTTGTCGAAAAGACTACAACTCGGTAGAAGTATCGTTACTGCCAACCCAAGATTGATTAGTAAAAGACGCAAATTTATTTTCTTATACATAAATGACGTTTTTTCGTTCATTAAACAAATTGAGGCTTTAAGTAATATTAATATGCGAAATCTAGCTGAATTTGATGTAAAATTCCAAATTACTTGCCAAAAATTGAGTACATTGAAGCTAACTTTTTTATTCATCAAAATCTAAACCTAGGGGTTCTTTGGATTACTCGATCTAACTCTTTGGTCACGTTCGATAATGAATACCTAAGGAGTATTTCATGACTAGTTGGTGCTTTTGCTTCCAATCCACCAAATACTAAATCAAAGGAATACCCAAGTTTAAGTGAATTGTCTCTGAGCAAGCTGTAGCCTAAGATAAGAGAAACAGATTCCTCCCCTCTGAAACCAATTCCACCACTAATCTTATTTTGATGTGTAGTAATAACGCTTACTTCGTAGGAAAAATTATTAAAAGAAACAGTTTTTAATAAAAAACTTGGCTCAATTGCTAATTGACCAATAGGCCTAAAACGATATCCGAAAAGTAAGTATGAATGATTTTTCAACTGATTCGCGTAGGATCCATCTCCAAAGTCAAAATTTGGCTCGTTTAAATGCCTGCTACTTAACCCTAAATAATAATCTCCCCTATCAAACAGTAGTCCAGCTCCAAAATTTAAATTCAATTTACTTTCTTCACCTTCAGTTGGAAGCCCGGGTTCTGGATTTACCACTACTAACTCCTCATAATTAATAGAGCTGGAAAACATACCTAAATATCCTCCTAGACTAATTGTTGATCTCTTAATTTTTTTGTGATAAGCAGTTTGAAAATTTATCTCAAGGTTTCCAGTTGGGCCTATCTGATCATTGACAATAGTAATTCCATACCCTAAACCCGTATCCTGTAATCGTCCCTGTGCAGTAATAAGCTGTTTTGTTGGGGCACCTGATTGCCCTGATGACGTGCTATAATTTAACCACTGAGAACGATTTAAGACTGAAAAGCGAAACCCATCCTGTTTACCTGCAAAAGCCGGATTATAATACATTCCATTGTACATGTATTGCGTAAACTGCGCGTCTTGTTGGGCTATTACGTGTCCACACCTCAAAGACAGAAATGCTATCCCGCAAAGAAAAAAAAAGTGCTTCAGTTGGACTCTTTTAAACATTATTATTCAATTAGATCATTTTTAAAATTACTCTAATGATTTAAACTTGCAAAACACTCTTTTTGATTACTTTAATCATACACTATTTACTTTTTTAATGTAAAGTTCCAACGCCCCAGTCATACTAGGCGCATTAGGCATTGGCGCTTCAATATCTAAAATCAGATTTAAATCCTTGACAGCTTGAGCAGTAGTAGGCCCAAATGCTGCTAATCTTGTTCTCCCTTGGACAAAATCAGGAAAATTTATTTTCAAAGATTTTATTCCTGAAGGACTAAAAAAAGCTAAAACATCATATTTTACGTGTGCCAAATCGGAGAGATCTGCCGATAAAGTATGGTAAATAATGGCTTCTGTGAAAGCAATGCCATTTTTCTCGAAATACTCCGGAATATCATCCTTACGTATATCAGAACATGGAAAAAGAAATTTTTCTGACTTATGCTTTTTAAAATATTCAAACAAATCTTGCGCGGTACGCTGGCCCACAAAAAGTTTTCGTTTTCGGATCACAATATATTTTTGAAGATAATGTGCTGTCTGATCTGAAATACAAAAGTATTTCATGTCAGCAGGCATCTCGATTTTGAATTCTTTACAAATCGCAAACAAATGATCAATCGCATTCCGACTAGTAAAGATTATTGCAGTATGCTTTAGAATATCAATTTTTTGCTTTCTAAATTCTTTAGGCGGAACTGGTTCTACCTTTATAAATTGCCTAAAATCAATCGTCAGATTGTATTTTTCCGCTAATTGTGTATAAGGAGAACTAGCATCGACTGGAGCTGGTTGAGATACGAGGATACTTTTTACTGGTCTAAACCTATCTTTTATAACTACGCTCATTCGTTTTTTTGGTTTAAAATCAAGATTAACCTCCGATGACATTGACTAACTTTGCCAGAATCAAAAAAGGTACTAATTCAGCGATGCAAAGGTAAGTAAATAAATGATACTTCTTAAAGCTCAACCTATTCATCATACTTATGAAAAGCACAAAAGTTCCAAGAATATAAATCCAGAAAAATACTGAAAATGATGTGTTCAAGGCCATTTTAGTAAAATAAAAGTCATTCATCAGACAATAGACCAACAGCAAAATCAAAACAGATAACATAATCAATACCAATCGGAGCAAATAAAAAAAATGAGAAAACTCAACTTTTCCTAATCCGAATAAATAAGCCATGACACGAATTGTCGAGAACTTAATTATCGTCAGGATGAATATGGCAAGTGAAACCAGGCTCCAACCAATTGTCAGATTCTTAAGGTTGATACTTAACCTAGCTTCCACCCAAGATTCCTTGAGAAATACAACACTTATAACCAGCACTAATGCCGAAATCATATTTACCAACAGAACAAAAAACAACACATCAAAAGAAAAAAATTTTTGCAGACTACCAGAATCAGAAAAATCCTCGGCATTCAGTAATGAGAGCGGACGAGCAATCACTGTAAAAATATAAGGGTACACGCTTTTGTACGCCGCAATCAGAATAAGTATGAGCACCAAAGTAAAGACAAAAAAATCTTTGATTTCTTGCCGATTGAGACCAACCTTTTCGTCCGCTATCAACTCTTTTTCTATGATTGCTTCAGGCTTTTCAAGTTTTAAAAATTTCTTGGCACTTACCTGATCTATCGAAATCCCTGATTTGAATAAAGTTAAATTGATCTTAGAAATAGCAGTGAGGTTTCTAAGATCAATAAGACTTGGGTTTAAAATGGTATCTCGTTCTGTGAAAAACCAAAGCTTTTCACCTAAAAAAACGACTGTTTGAGCAGGTATCTTTATCGAAAAGTAAGATCTGGGGAAAGTTGTCAAATCCATAGGCAATATTAACCTGTCATTGGACTCGAACCAGCTAGTCTCTCCTCCATCTTCCCACACAGCATTGTAATCCTCAAGCAATTGAGCATTACAAAGTGAGCTTATTAAAAAGAAAAAAAAGAGTAATTGATATTTCCCCATGTATTAAAACCTGGCTAAATAGCCAAAGTGAATTCGCGAATATGAAAACTCAAGAGGCTGAAGGTTTGATGTCCCCACACCATATATGAATCGGAAAATCCCTGACCCCGTCTCCAAATTTATCCCAGCTCCAAATGAAACTGGGTAATCTTTTGATTTTGCAAAGTACGGGTTTTCTAGCATCCCTCCATCCACAAAAACCATCAAAAAAGAACTTTGATCAAAGAATAAACGCTGTTCTAGATTAATATACACATAGGATCGTGCATAGAAGAAATTTTCATTAAAACCTCTGATACTTTTCAACCCACCTAGCCTGAATAAATCATTCAAAAAGATATTTTCATTCCTCATAAATCCTCCACTTCCCTTTACCCAAATCCCAAAATTTGATTTAATAAATAAATGTCTTTCAACTATTAATTGGCCAAGATACTGAGCAGTATTTAGATCTAAGCCTAAATAAGCCTCATCCGGAATACCAGTGTTTTTAAGAATTGTCTTGTTACCCGCAGCAAATTCAGATTGAATCAACCATCCCCTCCTTGGAAAAAACAGATCGTCAAGTAGGTTAATCTCATAGTGAATACCATATTGATTCCATCGATAATCGGCGGCATTTGGTAAGGAGCGGTTATCTCTGTAGGAAAAAGTACTGATCAAATCACCAGACTGCCTTTTACCAGAAAAACTTAAATACCCCGAATCTGAAATTCTATAGCCAAAATCTAAACTAAAGAAACGGTTGAGAAAAGTTGTATCTTGTTTTAAAAGATTAAACCCAACTTTCAAATCCAAAGGAGAATTGAACAAAAAGGATTCTTTGGCAGTAAGATCCAGACTTTGTGTTTGAATATTCAATCGCTGCCAATGCAACGAAATATCCCTTCCCTTCCCCCCTAGATGATATAATTCTAAATCTAATTGACCGCTAATTAGCATTTTTCCTGGCTGATTTTCATTAGGAAGTAATCCAATGATTCCATTCAACACGTTTGAATTTCGATCCCTGAGCTGAAAACTTGGTTTTGCAGTTTTTATTTGAAATGAGACATTTGGCTCACCGACCAAGGAAAAATAAGGCGATCTTCTCAATTGAACGGAGGTGCGATTTAATTCTTTTTGTGAAAACGGCGTTCCCGGCTGGAGCCCTACAATCCTCTGAAGGTATTTTTCTTGTGTTTTCGTGTTCCCAATTAGCTCTAAAGAATCCCAACTGATTAAGGGTCCTGCATCAAATATTAATTTAACGCCTATGGAGTCCCCTTCTTTTTCAATATTTCCTAATCGAATCTGAGCAAAAGGATAGCCTTGGTTTTCAGCCTCCAGCACGACCTGCTTCATCCAACTGCTGAGCAGGCCATAATTCCCCTTCATGGGCGATAGCTTCTCCTGAATATTAAAAGGAATATTCTCAGAGACTATTTTTTTCCAAAAATAACGTCGCCCGGGATTGATCAAAAGTTTTACAGAATCTTGCGTCACTAGTTCTTCTGCTAGATCTACTTCCAAAAATCCGTCATTTATTAAAACGTTTTTCAAAGAATCTACAAATGACTCCTTTTGACTGAGTGTTAAAAAAACCTTTTCTCCATCGACTACTGTAGTATTTGAACCGACCTTCCAAATAAGCAGAATTCTTCCTTGCCCGTACCCTAGTGAAGAGCCAAGTATTAGATAAATGAAGGAAACCAAAAACCAGATTTTCAAGAGACAGCTAGGGAATGATTACATTTGCAAATCAATAGCATTCAAATTGGCGGGCATATACATACACATTCCTTTTTGCAGGCAGGCATGCCATTACTGTGACTTCCACTTTTCGACAAATCTGGAACGCATGGATGAAATGATTCAGGCAATTCTGACTGAATTAAATTTAAGAAGCGAATATCTTCAGGGTGAAGTCATACAAACAGTATATTTTGGTGGCGGCACCCCATCCTTGCTTACTCCCAAGATGATCAATCAAATCTTAGAGAAAATTCATACCACATTTTCATGCGAAATTAAAGAAGTCACGCTTGAGGCAAATCCAGATGATTTGACTGATATAAACCTTGTGGGATGGAAAAATTCAGGAATTGACCGAATCAGCTTAGGCATTCAAAGCTTTAATGAAGAGATCCTCAAGTTTTATAATAGAGCACATACCGCAGTGGAATCACAAAAAGCAATAGAAAAGGCACGGAAAGTCGGTTTTGACAAGTTCAGCCTTGACTTAATTTATGGGTTTCCGTATTCGGACCACTCACTTTGGGAGGCAGATTTAAGTCAGGCTATAGCTCAAAATCCCGGTCATATATCCAGTTATTCTCTTACCATTGAGCCAAAAACCACTTTGGAGAATTGGACTAGGAAGGGGATATTCAAGCCTGCAGAGGAGGATTTTATCGCAATACAGTTTGAGATTCTACAAGAAATGGCAGAAAAGGCCGGATATATCCAGTATGAGGTTGCCAGCTTTGGAAAGCCTGATCAATTTGCGCTGCATAACACGAATTACTGGAGAGGTATCCCATACCTTGGAATTGGACCGAGCGCACATTCATTCGATGGAAAAAATCGTGGCCTGAATCCTTCATCAAATACGAAGTACCTCAAGGATATTCAGTCAGGTAAACTTCCATTTATTGTGGAAAACCTAACTGGCACAGATCTTCTAAACGAGCACATTTTAACTGGCCTTCGCACAATGTGGGGCGTTGATCTTCAGAATATTTTTGATCAGCATGGGGTCGATCTTTTAAGCCTCAAAAAGGATATTCTTGTCAAAATGGATCGGGAAGGCTGGCTACTTTGGCAAGATAAAAACTTATCTTTGAGCAAAACTGGGAAGTTGCTTGCGGACAGCATAGCTGCTGCACTCTTCGTTTAAACAGGGAAAATTGATGAATGATAACTCATATTTCGGTAGAAAAAAAGAGGCAGAAACTTTAGAAACAGCTTTTAATGGGCTACTTAAAGCTTATCGACTGGAAGGTAAATTTCGTGAAAAATCACTCGTTTACGATTGGCCAGAGCTGGTGGGCAAGACGATCGCTGACCGGACTTCATCAGTATTTGTAAGAAATCAAAAATTGTTTGTAAAACTGACCTCAGGGCCGATCAAAAAGGAGCTTATGATGAATAGAGGAAACCTACTCAAGCTCATTGAGAAGAAGTACGGAGCCGGAGTAGTAGAAGATCTCGTTTGCCTTTAATCAACTTCAACATTTAACAAGGATTGAAACATATTAAAATTTTTAACAAGGGATCAGCGTTGCCAGTTAATCCAAGTGCATTAGTTTCACTTCTCGTGACTACATTAGTACTGGCAATTAGATGATCAAGTTACCTCAAATCAATTTCGGAAAGCTCAGTTTACTGTTAGCTGTATTTGTATGGTTGGCTTTGTTATTTGTAGACTTGGTTAGATTGTTTGGGATTCTTAATGAAATGGAATCTGGAATTTCCATCGAATTCACCTGGGTACTTGAAATACTGTTTTTTTTGATGGTTTACATTTTTTTTTCTGATAATATTTCAAGGAATGCTAAGAATGAATTTCTAAATCTGATTTGGAGAGCTGCTTCCACAGGGCTATTTGCGGTAGCAGTATCACTGCTAATTTTTCTATTTTATGGTTCGCTTGGGGAAAGTCGACTTTCCCAAGAACCCTTCTTAAGAAATCTTTTTTATCACATCAACTTCGCCCTTACTTCTATATTTTTGATTTCCTCAGCAATACTCTGGAAGCATCTAATCCTCTACCAAAAGAATAAGCGAGTCGTGAAACAATGGCAAGCTTATGAATTGGCTATGTTGGTAGCGATGTTTTTTATTTTTTTCAATCAAAACACACTAGACTACAGCTTCCTTTTTGGGCTGGTAATTCTGATTGGATTGGGCTTTGTGCTCTCTGGTAATTTGAAATGGATTCCTTACCTCACTTTTAAGGAGAAATGGAAGTCGTTACTTTTTTTATTTATTATTCTTTCAACGTGTGGGTTACTTTTTGTGCAGATGCAAGGGTACACCAACAGAGTTATTTACCCAGTCAATCTCACTGACAACCTATTTTTGAACAGTCTATTTGGATTTATATTCATTTATGCACTTTTCAGTTTTTTAGTCACACTTTTCAACCTTCCAACCTCCTCAGTATTTGAGCAAAAACTGGCCGAAGCAATAAGTTTTCAACGACTAAGCCAATCAATCAAAGCAGAAGAGAATGAAGAGCAAGTTTTAGATATTTTAATGGATTCCTGTATGAGCGCTTCCTATGCCGACGGCGCCTGGCTAGAGATGGATCGAATAGATCAGCAGGTCGATTTTCTTCTAGATCGATTAATTGATAGCGTCACTAGAGAAGGACTAAATGCTTTGATCATTAGCGCAAAGGATATAGCGCGAAGATCACATGAAAAATTTTCAACCAAATCGAGTCTGTATGAAATTCGGATTAACCATCCAAAGTTTAAGTCCGCACTGGTGGTTCCTCTGTTTATCAATAAATCTCTTATTGGAAGAATGGTATTCATCAAAGAAGTGAAAGATGGCTTCAATAAAGAGATGATTAATATCATTAGCACTTTTGTAAGTCAAGCCTGTATTTCGGTTGAAAATCATCGATTGCTGAACCAAGCTATTTTAAATGAACGCTATCAAGAGGAATTAAAAATAGCTCAGCGGGTTCAAAAAGCACTATTGCCTACAAAACTAGATCATAATGCCTCTTTTGATATTTCCGCATATTCTAATGCAGCGGATGAAGTTGGAGGAGACTATTATGATACGTTCAAACTAGATGAGGATAGATACGTATTGATTATAGGTGATGTATCCGGAAAGGGTACTTCTGCAGCATTTCATATGGCGCAGATGAAAGGAATATTCCAAAGTTTAATCCAATTAAATCTTAGCCCTTCGGACTTTCTTATCAAGGCCAATTCGGCATTAAGTAAATGTCTTGAGCGAAATCATTTCATTACAGTCTCTTTATTTCTCATTAACACCAACAAAAAAATATTCTGTCATGCCCGGGCAGGCCACGTCCCAACCTTGCATTTTGATTCGTTGGCTTCCAAATCGAAATATTTAGGGCTAGATGGACTGGGTTTGGGGATTTTAAGAAACAAGCTCTATGAGAATCACGTTGATGAAAAAACTTTCACTTATCAATCTGGTGACACTTTGGTATTGTTTACAGATGGAATTATCGAAGCTAAGAATCATCAAGGACAACAGTTCGGTTTTGAACGTTTGCGTGCCTTACTTGAGGTGTATCACGAGTATAGCACAAAAGAAATACAGGCAAAGCTCATCGATTCCCTTCATCACTTCGTAGGAGGTGATGGGAAAATCGATGACGATTATTCCATTATGGTAGTGAAGTTTAACTAGAAATATCAAAAAGAAAATCAATTATGCTGAATATCGAAGGTCTTGAAGAGAATGGTTACCACATCTTAATTCTCGAAGGAGAAGTAGATGCCAGTAACTCTGTAATTCTGGATGAGTCAATTCAAAAGCTGATTGCAGATGGAAGCTTGGCCATTTTGATAGATTGTAAGGAGTTAGCATACATCTCTTCCGCAGGCTTGGGAGTGTTTATGTCATATTTGGAAGATTTTCAGGAAAAGGATATTGACTTTAAAATCTTTGGACTCTCAGAAAAAGTATTTGAAGTATTTAAAATATTGGGTCTACATCAATTAATGGCTATTTTTCCAGATAAAGAAACAGCCCTTTCTTCCTAAGAATGGAAAACCATATCACTATATATTGTCAGACTACTGCACTAGCAGAGCTTAGGTATTTCTTGCGAAAGACGCTCACGATGCCTTGCCTCTCAGAAAATGATAAACTTCAACTTACGCTCGCAGTAGAGGAAGTATGTGCTAATTTGATCATACACTCTCATGATTGCAATGCAGAAGATTATATAAATCTAGAGGTCAAGGAGTATCCAGAAAAAATAATATTTGAGATTAAAGATCAAGGAAAAGCTTTTAATATGCTAGACTATGAAATTCCAGACTTAGTAAAGGTTAAAGGGGAGAAGAGAAAAGGAGGTCTAGGCATCATTTTGGTAAAAAAAATTATGGATGAGATCGAATTTGAGTCAACTAGCGGAGTAAATACTTGCAGGTTGATTAAATGGTTTCAACACTAATTCTTGTTAAATGCTTAGTATTCCGTGCATTTGACTTTAAATCCTAATATTTTTGTAAAATTACAATCTTAAAGCGGTCATTAAATCCATGAAACACCGGACTACTTCGGCATACCCTTTTATGTTTTTGTTAGCATTTGTGATTTCTTATCAAGGAAATCTTCTTGGCCAAACTGTAAATGAACCTTTGCTCATCTTAGGGGGAAAGCCAGTAGCCAAGAATGAACTAATCTATCTGCTTGGTAAAACCCAAGCCACAGAAACTGGAACATCTAGAATGTCTAGAGAAGAGTTTGAAGAGAACATGACGCTTTTCATCAATTATAAACTGAAAGTACGAGAAGCCGAAACAAAAGGATTGGACCAAACCAAAGAGTTTAAAATGGAGTTTGAGTCCTTTAAGGAAAATCTGAAAGCTCCTTTCTTAATAAAGAATTCGCTTGAAGAAGGCGAGCTGAGAAAATCTTACTCAAGACTGCAGGAAGTGATAAAGGCTAGTCACATATTGATTCAATTCCCACCTAATGCATCTTCAGAGGATAGTATATCAGTATTAAAAATGGCATTGAAGGTAAAAAGTGAGCTGGAGTCTGGTAAAGATTTCAATAGTACCGCGCTGCAGTATTCAGATGACCCATCGGCCAAACAAAACAATGGAGATTTGGGCTATTTCACTGCCCTCCAGATGGTTCAGCCTTTTGAAGATGCTGCTTACACTATGAAATTGGGAGAAATTTCCAATCCTGTTCTAACCAATTTTGGTTACCACATAATCAAAATCCAGGATCGACAGGCTAATCCAGGAAAGGTCCAAGTATCTCACATTTTAATCCGGATCGATCCATTGAATAGCAATGGAGAAGATTTGGCCAAGCGTAAGATAAATGACATCTATACTCAAATTCAAAAGGAAACTACAGTTTGGGAAAATATTGTATTAAACTTCTCAGAAGATCCCTCATCCAGCAACTTGGCAGGGATTCTTCCCTGGTTTAGTGTTGGGTCAATGATCCCCGAGTTTGAGATGGCAGCTTTTATGCTCGCAGAAGTCGGAGAGATATCCCCTCCAATCCGTACTCAATATGGCTATCATATCCTTAGATTGGAAAACAAGAAGCCATTAGACTCTTTTGAAAATTTGGAGGAAAGTATCAAATCCCGTATTCTGAAAGAGTCTAGATCTACAATGATCAGATCCCAAGTAATGGCGATTCAAAAATCTCGCTATAATTTTGATGAAAACGAAACAACAGTTGCAGCAATAAGGGCAACTGTTAAACTTAGGTTAAAAAGCGAATTTAAATCGCTTCTAAGTTCAAACTTTTTTTCTAGTTTAGAAGTATTTAAAATTGATGACAAACCCTTTACCACTTTAGATTTCTTAAACTTCCTTGACGCAGAAGACACTGCGGTGAGAACAAACCTTACACCTATTGATTTTTGGTATGAGCGCTTTCTAGCTAGTGAATTGGATAATACTGAAGAAAAAGATTTATCCACTAATAATGAAGAATACAAAATGCTTATAAATGAGTACCGTGATGGAATTCTTCTATTTTCTCTGATGAATCAAGAGGTTTGGCAAAAAGGAATTGAAGATTCTCTTGCTCAATATGAATATTTCAGAAAAAATATCGCGAAGTATCAATGGGAAAATCGAGTAGATGCTTTCTTGGTCAAGGTTTTTGACTTGAGTAAGGCTAGCGAAGCAAAAAGCCTTTTAGCTGGCCGGTCTCTAAATAAAGAATTAGTTTCAAATTTTGAAGAAAGTAGTCTGAAAAATAGTCCACTTGCTTTTCAAACCGAGCAGGGATTGTTCGAATATAAAAATCATCCGTTGCTATCAAAAGTAAACCTAGATATCCCGTATCAGGAACTCGAATTTAATGACGATCTAACTTTAATTTTAATAGGAGAAAAATATCCTGCTGGCCCAAAGAGATTTGAAGAAACGCGAGGATTTGTTATCCGCGATTTTCAGGATTATTTGGATGAACAACTAATCGCTCAAATAAGGAAAAGATATCCTGTTACCATAAACACAGCAGTGAAAGAAGAAGTATTTATTTCGCTGAATCAATAGAATTTAATCAAGCTCATCTACTTGGGAACCTACCTTAGATGAAAGACTCACATGAATAGACTGAACCAACTCAAGATTTTCCTGATACTAGCTTTACTACAAACTAGTGCATTCGCCCAGGAAGCAACGAAGCCTACCGGTCAAGTACTGGATAAAATAATAGCAAAAGTGGATAATTATATCATCCTCGAATCAGATGTCCAAAAAACTTACCTAGAGGCTATTGGACAAGCACAACAAGGAGTTGAGCCCCCAACCAGATGCCAAGTTTTTGAATCTTTAATGATCAATAAGCTGATGGTTGCAAAAGCTGAAATTGATTCAATAATGGTCACTGATGCAGAAGTAATGCTCCAGACGGACAGCCGATTCAATATGGTTATGCAACAATTTGGTGGGGATGAAGCAACATTGCTCCAGGCTTATGGCAAAACTGGAGACCAGTTGAAGAAAGAAATAGAAGATGTGATTCGAGAGCAATTGATCGTACAGCGAATGAGAAGTAAGATTACAGAGGGGATTTCCGTATCCCCAGCAGAAGTAAGAGATTTCTATAATAGCATACCTTCTGATTCACTTCCATTTTTTTCTGCAGAGGTTACGGTCGGACAAATCGTGAAAAAGCCTGTTGTTAATGAAAAAACAAAAGAATCCCTTTTTGAGCTGCTTCGAAAATTTAAAGACGATATAGGCTCAGGGAGGGCTGATTTTGCAACCTTAGCTAGGGAATATTCAGAAGATCCTGGATCAGGAGCACAAGGAGGAGATTTGGGGTTTTTCAGAAGAGGCGAACTTGCTCCTGAGTTTGAAGCAACAGCTTTAGCCTTGAAACCGGGAGAGCTTAGCGATCCAGTAGAGACGGATTTCGGAATTCACTTAATTCAACTTTTAGAGATTAATGGGACAACTTATAACACACGCCATATACTGAAAATACCTAAGGCTACTCCTGCTGACATAGCAGTAGCTGAGAGATTTTTAGATAGCTTAAAAACTGAGATTCAAGCTGGTAGAATAGAATTTGCAAATGCTGCAAAGGAGTATTCCGATGATCGAGCTACTTCTGATAACGGTGGTTTTTTCACAGATCCGGCCAATAACTCAAATCACCTCACATTAAGAACGTTAGAAGATCCTGTATTATACTTTACCTTGGACAGTATGCAGGTGGGAGCTATCACTAAGTCCATTCAATATGAAGACCCTCGTGAAGGTACAAAACTTCGGATTTTATACTACCGGGATAAATACCCAGCGCATCGCGCAAATCTTTCCGATGATTACGAAAAATTAAAGGCAGCTACTCTTCGAAGAAAAGAGGATGAACTTCTGAGTAAATGGTTTATAACAGCTAAAGAAGATATCTTCATTGACTTGGATCCCTTATATGATCGCTGCGATGTACTTGCCAAAAAATAAAAAAAGCCAGAAGCTAATCTCTTCTGGCTTTTTTATTGCTAGGTAGGCTAATTGACTTTTTCACCAAGAAGGACTTTAATTGCCATTCCAAACTGTTTTACACCTTCTTTAAAAAAAAATTTCGATTCTTTGAGTTTCGGTTCCACTACATTTTTTCGCGCATTAAACTCCTTCTCTAATAGCGCTTTACCGTTCTTAAATTCTTCTTCTAACGTTGTTTTATTAGCTCTTAATTCTTGGGTTTTCTTTTCTATCTCCCCTACAACATCCACTCCTGCCTCGGCGCCTTTTTTGACTAACTCTTCTATTTTGTTACCAATTTCCTTGAGAACCTTATCAATTTCCTTTATTTTGGAGTTTTGCTCTTCCATATATTAATTAGTAGTCTTTTCTTTTTCACAGTGTTATTCAGATCAAAGGTAAAACAGATGTATTTTATGTTTCCGTAGCTTCACTCGCCTGCGTTTGCTTCTCAAAAAGTTCAGCATATACCCCTTGAAGTTCCATTAGCGATTCATGATTTCCACTTTCTACAATCCTACCATCATCTAACACAATAATCTGATCAGCCAGCTTTGCTGAAGAGACCCGATGCGATATAATAATAGAAGTTCTATTCTTCATTATATTTTTCAAGGCTGAAAGGATCACATTTTCTGTCTTCGTATCGACGGCGGATAGGCAATCGTCGAGAATGAGGATCTTAGGTGACTTTGCGATCGCCCTAGCTATGGAAACACGTTGCTTTTGGCCACCAGATAAAGTTATTCCACGTTCGCCGAGCATAGTTTCAAAGCCTTTGGGGAATTCTACTATATTCTGGAAGACGTCAGCATCTTTTGCAGCTTGATGTATAATCGCTTCATCGGGAGCGTCGATACCAAAGGCAATATTATTCCCAATTGTATCTGAAAATAAAAACACATCTTGAGGAACATATCCAATTTGTCTTCTCAAATCCGAAATATCATAAGTCGAAATTGGCTTGCCATCTATAGAAATTTGCCCCTCATTTTGATCATACATACGCATGAAAAGGTTTGCTATGGTTGATTTACCAGACCCCGTTGTTCCAATAATACCTAGTGTCTGACCTTCTTTAATCTCAAAACTAACATGATCTAAAGCTTTTATTCCTGAATCAGGATAGATAAAAGTCAAATTAGACACCTTAATCGCTCCTAGAATATCTGTTTTGAGATTTACAGAACTGATGATTTCATTTTTTTCGTCTAAGAACTCATTAATTCGTGTCTGGGATGCAGCTGCTCGTTGAACAATACTAGTGATCCAACCCAGTGAAGTCACTGGCCAAGTGAGTATATTGACATAAAGTATGAACTCTGCGATCACGCCGTACCCAATCTCACCATTGATAACTTGAATACCACCTACATACACGGTGATAATAGTTGAGACGCCAACAAGTGCCATTACGAGTGGGAAGAATAATGCATTTACCTTGGTCAGCCCAATAGATTTAATTTTATAATCCTCACTTGCTTTTGCAAAATCATTTGCACTATCATTTTCTCTTACAAACGCCTTCAAAACACGAATTCCTGAAAATGCTTCTTGAACAAACGTACTTAGTTCACTTAAACTACGCTGTATTTTTTCAGAGCGATCATTGATCATGTTATTGACAAAATAAATACTCAAAGACAGAACTGGTAATGGCATCAAAGAGTATAACGTCAGCACTGGATTAATCATAATCATATAACTGATGACCAGAGGAAATAGAATGAGCAAATTCAAACCATACATTATCGCAGGTCCCAGATACATTCTCACTCGACTTACATCCTCTGTAATTCTAGCCATAAGATCACCAGTGCTATTTTTTCTGTAAAATTGTAGCGGCAAATTTTGATAATGATGGTAAATCTCATCTTTCATATCAAATTCAATCTTCCGAGACATGATAATGATGGTCTGCCTGATAAGAAATAGAAAAAAACCTCTTAGTAGCGCCATCACTAGAATAAGAACACCAAATACTAAAACAAATTTTAAAAATATTTCCTTGGCAGGCTCTCCCATTCCACCGAGTTGAAGTGGCCTATAAATGGTCAGGCTTTCAACCACATAATCTATTGCCAGCCTTACAAGCTGAGCAGGAATAATTACGAAAATATTTGAAATGAGAGTAAATACTGTCCCCAAGAGCAATAAACCCTTGTACTTACGAAAATACTTATTGAGTCTCCAAAGTGGCTTCACCAAATAAAAATTTTAAATTTTAGAAATGTGTTCTTAGAGGATGGATTAATTTATCTTTTGAAGGCCAATAAAAGTATTTAATTTCGTATCGGTCAACCTCAAGTCTTACGGACGCAAATATAACATATTCTAAAAAGCTAAGTTCACATGTTAGAGATTAAAGCATCAGAAACACTTCAATCTGGTTCTATTTTTGGACAAATAACCAAAATGAATCATGAGCAATTAGTTATTTGCCATGATGAGGCCACTGGACTAAAGGCTCTAATTGGTATTCATAATACAATACTTGGTCCAGCTTTGGGAGGAACCCGGATGTGGCCCTACTCTAGTGAGGAAGAGGCTATTACTGACGTATTGCGATTATCTCGCGGGATGACTTTCAAAAATGCCCTTGCTGGTTTGAATCTCGGAGGGGGCAAAGCGGTGATTATAGGTGACCCGAAATTAAAAAATGAAGCGTTCATGAGACGCTTCGGAAGGTTTATTGAAAGCCTGTCAGGAAGATACATTACTGCTGAGGATGTCAATATGAACACCTCTGATATGGAATATATAGCCATGGAGACTAGCCATGTTGCAGGACTTCCTGAGATTAAAGGTGGGGCTGGAGATCCATCACCAGTTACTGCCTTCGGAGTTTATATGGGAATGAAAGCAGCGGCAAAGAGAGCTTTTGGAACTGATGACTTATTCAGAAGAAAGATTGGCGTTCAAGGAGTCGGCCAAGTAGGGAAATACTTGATAGGCTATTTATTAAAAGAAGGCGCAGAAGTGTTAATCACTGATATTTTTCAGGATAAATTAATGGATGTAGCAAAAGCTACAGGTGCACAAGCGGTAGACCCTAACGTGATCTATGATTTACAAATGGATATTTATTCCCCTTGTGCAATGGGTGCCACAATAAATGATGAAACCATTGACAGGCTCAAATGCGCGGTGATAGCAGGTGGAGCAAATAATCAGTTACAAGATGAGGCTAAACATGGAAATCTTTTGATGAAAAAAGGGATTGTTTATGCACCAGACTTCTTGATTAATGCCGGTGGAGTAATCAACGTGGGAATGGAGTATCTCGGTGGATATAACCGAGAAATTGTATTTCAACAAACTGAAAAAATATATGATACGTGTATTCAACTATTGAAAAAATCAGAGATGGAAAATATCCCAGCACAACAAGCCGCAATCGAAACTGCCGAAGCAAGAATTGAATCCATGGGGAGAGTGAAACTTCCTTATTGACAGTTGTAACCCGGGAAATTATCCCTGAATTTATTTCAAGTAGTTTCTATGTATCCGTTAACTGGAAAATAGACAAGTCAAATTGTCTACATTTGAAGTTTATTATCAAACAATATGCTAAATAGAAGAATTCTTAGGGTTAAGGCTTTCCAAAACCTTTATGCCTACGAGCAATGCAAGGGATCAAACTTGATGCTTGCAAAAGATTTTATTAAAGAATCATTTTTACCTGACTTAAACAGTATGCAGGTTCAAAACAAAGAAGCTTTAACCAAGTCTGCAGAAGAAGCTTTAAAATTATTTGAAGTAAACTTAAACAGTTCTTCTATACTAAAATCGAGTGATGCTGACCTAAAAGTAAAGCAGGTAGTGTTAGCCGCGATAAGGCAATTTCATGACGCTAACGAGAAAGATCACCAGTTTTTGTTAAAAAATATGGTTGTATCCGCTGAACGTATCCCACAATTATATTTGTCAGCAATAGAGCTATTGAGAGCTTTTGGACATCATGTGCGAAAAGAAGTGGAGAAGAAAAAACGGCTAGCAGGAAATACGCCCATTGGTTTTGGAAATGAACTAAATTTAGCATCTAATCATGTGCTAAACTCACTAGGTGATTCCATATCTTACCAAGCTGCGCTGAGTAGAAACTTTGTAAATCTCGACGAATTAGAATTAGAGATCAAAGAATGGTTTAGAGATTATGTTAAGCCCTCTGAAGTCTATCAAAAATACTTGGAAATTGAAACCCCTTCTATTGAAGAAGATTTGGAGATTACAGATAGTATTTTGAAGAAAATCATATTTAAAAATGAAGTTATTTTAAACTACTTTTCAGAGAAGGATTTAAACTGGACAGAAAATAAAGCTGTAGTGAGGAGCTTAGCAGCCAAGGTATTAAAAAATGCTGCTAACCTAGACCAAGAAAGTGATGGCGAAATGCCAGAAATTGCAATCAACTGGGATGAAGATAAGGAGTTTTTTGAAAATATATTTAACTTCACAATAATGAATGGGGCTGAAAGTAAAGCATTGATATCCCTACGAACTAAAAATTGGGATATTGACCGCCTAGCTTACACAGACAAGATTATTATTTCAATGGCTTTAGCCGAGATGAGAAATTTTCCAAGCATACCAGTAAAAGTGAGTATAAATGAATACATCGATATCTCTAAAACCTACAGCACTCCAAAAAGTAAGCAATTTGTTAACGGATTATTGGATGTAATGGCTAAAGAATTAACCGAAAGTGGAGAAATCCGTAAGAGTGGAAGGGGACTTTTGGACAACAAATGATAAAACTATGAGTAAAAACAGCAATTCACTAATCGCTTTTGTAATTGGAGCTGGAGTTGGTGCGGCATTGGGAATACTTTTCGCACCGGAAGCAGGTAATAACACTCGAGATAAGCTTTCATTTAAGCTTTCAAAATATAAAAAAGAACTTGAGGGACTTATTGAAGACCTTGTTGAGGGCAAAGAAACTCATATTAATGAAGCTAAAACAGAGGGTAAAAGAGTTATTTCAGAAGCAAAAAATAAAGCAGAGAATCTGCTTTCTGACGTAAACAAATTAATCGATCAAATAAATCAAGATAATACCTAATCGTTATGAAAATTAATTTCTTAAAATTCAGTGCTTTTGCACTTTTAGTGACACTGGGCGTATCATGCGACCAAAAAAGTGGCACAGATGAAAAAATCAAAGCATTAGAGGAAAAGATTGCTGCCTTAGAAATGACTAATACAGCAATAACTCCAGTCAATGTGCAGGCTACACAAGTAGCAGACCCTTCAACACTTGGTGAATTTATATTTCCAGAAATGGAACATGATTTTGGGACTATAGCAGAAGGTGAAGTGGTAGAACACTTGTTCAATTTTACAAACAATGGCCAGGCACCGCTTGTTATTTCTAACATTACTGCTTCATGTGGATGTACAAGTCCGGACTGGACTAAATCTCCGGTGAAACCAGGTGAGACAGGATTTGTAAAAGTAATATTTAATTCTACATCAAAAGCTGGGGCACAAGCTCCTACTGTAACTATTCAGGCAAATACAAATCCTACTGTAACCAGACTTCGCCTGAAGGGAACAGTCAATTCTAAAACTGCGGGACCTACAGCAATTGGACCGGTGAAAAAATGATTATGACTTCAATTATATTAGCTCAAGCTGCAATGGGTGGCGGCGGAATATTAGGTCAAGTATTTTTATTTGGTTCTATTATTTTGATCCTGTATTTCTTTATGATCCGGCCACAACAAAAAAAGCAAAAGGATTCCAAAAAATTCATCGAGGATGTAAAAAAAGGAGATGAAGTAGTGACTATTGGAGGCATGCATGGAAAGGTTTTTCAAGTAGATTCAGATACCTTAGTCCTTGAATTAGATCGAGGAATGAAAGTAAAAGTTGAAAAATCAGCGATCTCTCTTGACTTCTCGAAGAAGCCAGCTCAAACGAAATAAATTAGATTTTGCCGGAAAGTAAAAAATCCTTAAATAGGATTTCTCCTCAAAAACTCTCTAATATTAAAGTGGTAGTCCTTTGCATTGCAGCGGCTACCACTTTTTGGATTTTAAACGCCCTCAATAAGGACGATTATACTACTGTGGTTGATTTCCCAATATCCTTGAGCTATGATCGGACACTGTATATAGCGGTGGAAAAAGAGCCAGATCAAATCCAAATAGAGATTAAAGGAAATGGCTGGGACTTACTTCGGAAATATTTCAAGCTGACTACTCCCCCTTTTATTGTTGAACTTCAAAATCCAGCTTCAAAAAAATTTATTCAAACTTCTGATTTCAGACGAGAACTAGGAGAGTTTTTAGGGCCTACATCAATCATTTCTATTCTGGATGATTCGCTGAAGTTTGAAATTGATAAGATTCAGACTATAATAGTTACTGTTGTTCCAGATAGCACTAGCTTTTCCTTAGCGAAAAATTACCGAATGCTCTCACAACCAAATTTTTCTCCGTCTGAAATTTCAATTACCGGACCCAGTAAGGTTTTAGCTGAAATGAAATCAGGTATCTTAATTAAAATTGATGCTCAAAAAATCGATGGTGACTTTTCAAAAGATGTTATGGTGGTATTCCCTAAATCAATAGCCAACTTGATGATTAGTAAAGAACAAACCGTAAATGTATCTGTTGATGTTGTGGCATTTCTGGAAGGAAATAAGCGCCTAAAAATCAAAAAGATAAATTTTCCGAGAACTGTATCACTTGATAATGAAGAAGTCACCATAATTATGGATTATTTGATAGATGAAAGAAACGTGGAAGAGTTGAAGAAATTAGAATTTGAAGCGATTCTAGACTATTCAAAACGTGATAAAACTGATAGCTCTATTACTGTAGAAGTGCGCACCTTACCCAAATTCTTGGATCAGGTCAAAGTCTCTCCAGCGATTTTGAAACTTCGTTATGAAAATTAATAGACCATTCACAGTCGGTATTACTGGCGGAATCGGTTCTGGGAAATCTATAGTAGCAAAGATTTTTTCGATTCTCGGTGTTCCTATTTATTCTGCCGATGATCGAGCAAAATGGTTAATGAATGAAGATGTCCTGCTCAAAAATGGAATCAAAGAACTCTTTGGTAAGGAAAGCTATTTGAAATCAGGAGAGCTTAATCGAGCGTTTTTAGCAAAAATAGTTTTTTCAAATCCAGAAAATGTGGCAAAGATGAATCACTTAGTACACCCTGCGGTCGCTGTCGATTTTACCTCTTGGGCTAATGACCAAGCCACTTTATATGTTTTAAAAGAAGCTGCCTTAATTTTTGAAACTGAAGGTGAAAAGAAACTGGATTATGTAATCAATGTGAGTGCGCCGTTACGGATTCGAGTTAGTAGAGTAATGATGCGAGACACACATCGAAATGAGGAACAGATCAATCAAATCATAGATCAACAATTACCTGATGAAAGAAAAAATGAACTTGCTGATTTTGTGATCAAAAACGTAGACAATAAGCCATTAATTCCTCAGGTACTCAAAATTCACCAAAAATTACTAAACCTGAGTGCCTAAAGTTTTTTTTCAGACCAACTTTTATTCACGATTTTCCAGGATTGACCAACCTTTACCAAGGTTAAGAAGTCATAGTAATAAATCCCAGGCCAATACAATTCAGTTTCAGCTATCGCTGCGTTTCCTTGGATCCGGATACTAACTAATTCATTTTTATGCAAATGGGGGTTGCGAGGTTCTCCTCTTGAAGTACCTATAGCCCAAGTTTTATAAGAAGTGATTGTAAGCTCATCGCCTCTGAATCCGATCAGTCTGGCCTCAGAGAGAAATGCCTGATCGAGTTTCTTGCGATCACGCTCCATCATCCCATCAAAATAAAGCTGCACCACCTGCGTGATTTCTTTTCGGTCGGAGGATGATTGAGCCATACTTTTGGAGTAAGAAAAGCTTAGAAAAAGGGATAGAGTAAGGAAATACTTCATGTGAGGAAATTTCATAAATCTGACTTTTAAATTAGAATTAGGTGATGGCATTAATACTGAAAACAAATTACTCCATTTCATTCCCGAAGTTTTTCGATTCCTTTGAAATAATTTACGGAGAAATGGATAATTTTCAACCTGAAAATCATGGATAAACATTTCAAACTTCGTACCGTCAATGTGACCCGCTACATCATGCCGCTGCGCGAAGGGGGCTCACTTCCGGCATTGGCAGATGCTGACGATGGTTTTAAATATGTGCTGAAATTCCGTGGAGCGGGACAGCGGGAGAAAGCATTGATATCAGAATTTCTAGGCGGAGAGATTGCCAGATATCTGAGTCTTCGCATACCGGAACTCGTCTTTGCCAATTTGGACCCAGCTTTTGGCAGATCCGAAGGTGACGAAGAAATTCAAGATCTGCTCAAAGGAAGCCAGGGACTCAATCTTGGCCTACATTTCCTTTCAGGTGCGATTACTTACGATCCGGTAGCCATGTCGATTGATCCGCTTCTTGCTTCTAAAATCGTGTGGCTTGACTTACTAATCACCAATGTGGATCGGACTTTTAAGAATACCAATATGCTAATCTGGAATCGAGAACTGTGGCTGATTGATCACGGTGCAGCTTTTATATTCCAGCATGCTTGGACCAACTGGCAAAGAAATGCAGTCGGCCCCTTCCCGATTATTGCAAATCATGTGCTGCTACCTCAGGCAGGTCTCCTAGATGAAGTAAATGAGGATTTCAAATCCTTATTGACTGAGGAGTTTTTCGAGAATCTCGTGGCCGAAGTGCCGGAAGAATGGCTTTTAGCAGGCAGAGATTCCGATGACATTGAGGAATTGCGTCAAGTTTACTCCAAGTTTCTGACACTTCGACTTTCTTATTCCGATCAATTCACCAAAGAAGCCCAAGATGCAAGGACTACGCTTATATGAGTATGCCATCATCCGGCTAGTACCTCGGGTGGAGCGGGAAGAATTTATCAATGTGGGTGTGATTTTAGGTGATTCCAAATCTGGATTCTTAGGATGCAAAATCCATTTGAATGAAACAAAACTATTGGTTTTGGATCCACTTGCTGATTTGGAGATGATTCGATTGAATCTCCTTTCTTTTGAAAAAATCTGTTTGGGGCAAACCAGTGGTGGAAAAATCGCCGAGATGGATCTTGCATCACGATTCCGATGGCTTACCGCAGTGCGGAGTTCGATCATTCAGACCTCAAGACCTCACACGGGATTTCATGCAGCACTAGAAGAAAAATTAGACCAGCTGTTTGAAGAAAATGTACTGTAAAAAGGCGTGGAAAATTTAATCCCCAGACCTTTTTACTCATATTTTATTTCCCCAAAGTCAAATCCTGTCAAAACCCAGGTATGAATGAAGCACTTTTGGCATCAAGATTCCATCTTCAGTTTGATTGTTTTCCAAAATCGATGCTACTATTCTCGGCAGTGCCAAAGCACTTCCGTTGAGTGAATGAGCCAACTGAGTTTTTTTATCTTCCCCTTTGAATCGGAGTTTCAATCGATTGGATTGATACGTTTCGAAATTTGAAACTGAGCTGACTTCTAGCCACCGCTCTTGAGCTGCTGAATATACTTCCATGTCATAAGTCAGCGCTGAAGTAAAGCCCATATCTCCTCCACAAAGTCTTAGGACTCGGTAAGGAAGCTCAAGCTTTTTCAACAAGCCCTGCACATAGCTACTCATCGATTCCAATGTCTGATAAGATTGTTCTGGATGCGTAATCTGAACGATTTCTACCTTATCAAATTGGTGGAGCCGATTTAATCCTCGTACGTGTGCTCCCCAGCTTCCTGCCTCTCTCCTGAAACAAGGAGTATAGCCCACATTTTTGATCGGGAGATCAGATTCTGAAAGAATCACATCTCGATATAAATTGGTAATAGGAACTTCGCCTGTTGGAATTAAATAAAGATTGTCAGCACTGGCGAAATACATTTGACCTTCCTTATCCGGGAGTTGGCCTGTGGCATATCCAGAATCTTCATTAACCAGAATTGGAGGCTGTATTTCATCATAGCCAGCAGCCAATGCCTCATCTAGAAAAAAGTTAATCAGCGCTCGTTGCAGCCGAGCACCTTTTCCTTTGTATACAGGAAAGCCGGCACCTGCAATTTTAACTCCCAGATCAAAATCAATTATATCGTACTTCTTGATTAGATCCCAATGGGGTAGCTTGCCTTCAGATAGAATCGGCATAAGGCCATCCTCAAGAATAATTTCATTATCCTCAGCCGACTTACCAGCTGGCACACTGCTATGGGGAACATTTGGGACCGTATATAACAGCTTGACCAACTCTTCTTCTGTCTGAGTATATTGATCTTCGCGAGCTTTAATTTGAGCCTTGAGTGCTGTAGTTTTAGCACGGATTTGGATAGCTTCTTCAGCCCGACCATCTTTCATCAATAGTCCAATTTGCTTCGAAATAGAATTAGACTCTGATTGAAGTTGATCGCGTTGTGCTTGGGTAGTTTTCCGAAGTTCTTCTAGCGCTACTGCTTGATTTAAAACTGATTCCGGATTGGGGAAATTCCGTTTTTTTAAACCGATTACTACATCGGCAAAATTTTCTTTGATGTGATTAACTAATAGCATGGATTGGGCAAGGAATTAATCTTCAAAGATATGTATGTTATCGGACAATGATAGATTTACTCACACTAGAGAACGGACCTTCAAGCTCTTTGCCATCAATTCGTGTTAATCTGATCTTTATTCTATAGCTCCCTGCAGGGAGATTTTCTATCCGTACGGGTAACATTTCTTTGGTAGAGTAATTAAAATCGTTTACTTCAATCATCACTTTCAGCCCATCCAGTTCCATATCTCCCTCAATTACTAAAAAGTCAATGATCACTACATTTCCAACCTCAAATACTTGTTCGGATCTAGGAAAGTTAAGGGCAAGATATGGTTCAGCCGAATAGGGAAATGGCCTAGAATCACCTACTTGAAAATCTCGATACACATAATTTCCGAAACTTTTCAACGAAAGTCCTTCGTCATCGACTAGATAAGCAACTACCCGGTAGCTTCCCTGAGCTAAATCTCGCTGGAAAATGGGTGAATAAAAACCAACAGGGTCATCCCCATTTAAGATATTAAACAATTTAAACTCTAGCTTATCTGATGACTCAAAAGAATAATTTTTGATGTTAAACTCAAAAGGAACTTTCCCGGGCTTAAAAATCTGATTCCCGAGTGGGGTGTAGAGTTCAAGTATTGCATCAGGAAATGCCGAAGAATCAGCATATTGATAAAAAGTTACTTTTGGCAAGTCCTGGTTTATTTGAATAGAATCACCATAAAAATCCAGCTCTTCTTGGTTTATTTTCTCTTTTTGATTGGAGCAGGCGAATACTATTCCAGAAAGACACGCCAAGAGGAAGATTTTCTTCATGGTAAAGGTTGTTTGATACTAAAGATATTTAATTTAAAGGATAAATTTGTGCTAAAATTATAACGAAAGGCCATATGGAAATCCTATTTGATGAAATCCCAAGCTTAGATCTAGCAGACTTCACGTCTGGATCTGAAGCCCAAAAGAAAGCATTTGTGAATACACTGGCAGAGGCTTATCAAAATATTGGTTTCGTGGCGATCAAAAATCATGGATTATCTCAGGATCTGCAAGATCGGCTTTACGGCTCTATCAAAAAGTTTTTTGCTCTTCCAGATGACTTGAAATCCAACTATGAAAAATCTGAAATTGGTTTTCAACGGGGCTATACGGGAAAGGGGAAGGAACACGCCAAAGGTCGAAACACTGGAGACTTGAAGGAATTCTATCATGTAGGTCAAGAACTAGATGGTATACCTGACACAGACCCGATTAAGTCAGAATACGCAGAAAACATATGGCCTAAGGAACTTCCAGAATTTCAAAATGATGCAAATGAGGCCTTTAGAACGTTGGAAAGTGCTGGTAAAATAATGTTGAGAGCCATTGCGCTTTCATTAAATCTAGAAGAAAATTACTTTGAAGATAAAGTTGCTTACGGAAACTCCGTTTTGAGACAAATTCATTATTTCCCAATAGAAAATCCTGATTCAGTTCCAGCCGATGCTGTAAGAGCTGCTGAGCATGGCGACATCAATCTTATTACCCTTTTAATGGGAGCTAGCTCCGATGGGCTCCAAGTACAGCGAAAGGACGGCAAGTGGTTGTCAATAACTGCACTGCCTGATCAGCTGGTAGTCAATGTTGGAGATATGCTGGAGCGGCTGACCAATAAAAAATTAAAATCTACCATTCACCGTGTTGTGAATCCTCCAAGGGAGAAAATGAATTTCAGTCGTTATTCAATTCCTTTTTTCATGCACCCTCGGTCTGAAATGGACTTGACTTGCTTAGAAAATTGCATAACCAGCGATTCAACAAAACAGTTTGAAGACATTACAGCTGGAGAATTTCTAGAGCAGCGCCTTCGCGAACTTGGTTTAAAAAAATAATAAATGACTGTCAGACAAGTGCGCTATTACCTTTTTCTAAAGGATACATTGACGCTTGCCTTGACTTCATTTGGAGGACCCCAAGCTTTTCTAGCAATGCTGCTGGAGCGAATGGTCAAGCTGAGAGCCTATATTTCGGAAGAGGATCTTTGGGAGTTGAATGCACTTTGCAATATGCTTCCTGGCCCCTCCTCTACTCAATTGATTTCTGCCATAGGTTATCGGGTAGGCGGGCCGAACTTGGCTTATTTGGCTCTTGTTGTTTGGATATTGCCTGCAACTCTAATCATGATATTTGCGGCGATACTGATAATTTTTTTGGAGGAAAATACCCCTGGGGCATTGAATTTCGCTCGGTTTATTCAGCCTATGGCAATTGGGTTCATCATATTTGCAGCGCAAAAAACAATTAGTAAAATGATCCAAACGACTGAAGCGATGGTTTTAGTCCTTATTTCAACTTTCATCTCATTTTTTTACAGTTCACCTTATATTTTTCCTTTGCTGCTTATCGGAGGAGGCCTGAGCACTTCTATCAAATACAAAAAACAACCAAAGCTTGAAAAAGATGCTCCCTTAAGAATTCAATGGGCAAATTTTTACTTATGGGCTGGTACATTGGCCATGGCAGCAATCTTAGGTGCTTTGACAAAGTCACAATCGATCCTACTTTTTGAAAACTTTTATCGAAATGGAAGTCTAATCTTTGGTGGTGGACAAGTACTTGTTCCTTATTTGTACACTGAATTTGTCGACTTTAAGCACTTTTTGAGTTCTGAGGAATTTCTAACTGGTTACGCTATTTCACAGGGGATTCCAGGACCAACCTTCTCGATTTCATCATTTGTGGGTGCAATGTCCATGCGTGAGTATGGGTTAGCAGGTTTTTTTATAGGGGGCTTTATCGCCGCAGCAGGTATTTTTCTTCCTGGGATATTCCTGATTTTCTTCGTCATTCGCTTTTGGGACCAACTAAAAAAATATCGTCCAGTCAGAGCAGCATTGGAGGGGATTAATGCTGTCTCTTGCGGAATGCTTATCTCTGCTGCTTATTTACTTTTTGAGCCGCTGGAAGCTAATGGAATTAACATCTTATTCATTTTAGGTGCCTACATGATTTTACAATTCACCCGTATTTCCTCACCTGTGATTATTGCCGGAGGTATTATTCTTGGAGTAGCTTACAATCAATTTTCAGGCTAGATCTCCTGTAGTAATTACTGTTAATACGAACAAGATTTAGGATTTTCTCGTTTTTAATTTATAAATCATTCCCTATCTTTCTAACCATGCAGGCTAACGAATTTATAAATAACCTCATTCCACCTTTAAAGCCCAGTGATAGAACTGGGAAAGCACTATCATGGATGGAGGGAATACGTACGAATATCTTACCAGTTGTGGACTCAGGGCAATTCATAGGTCTAGTCAATGGCGACCTGATTTTTGATTTAAATACTTTGGAAAAGCCGATTTCCGACCTCACTCTTGAAAATTCTGGTTGTTGGGTATTTGCTGATCAGCATATCTATGAAGTGTTAAGAGTAAGTTCCGAACACCATTCCAATGTAGTAGCAGTAGTAGACCGAAACTCAAACTACCTAGGTGTGGTGACTGTGGAAGATTCAATTTCTGCATTTGCAGATAGTCTTTCTATTCAATCAGAAGGAAGCATTTTAATCCTCTCAATGAATATGAATGAATACAGCTTAGCAGAGATTTCCAGAATAATCGAAAGTGAAAATACTAAAATTCTAAGCTCATTTATCTCTACAGACCCACTGGATTCTACTAAAATTAAAGTCACTTTAAAGGTTAATAAGCCAGAATTAAGATATTTAAAAGCCACTTTAGAGCGATTTGGATATAAGATATTAGATCAATACCAAGAGGAAGATGAATATAGCACTGAGGATGACCGAATTGGTAATCTCCTTAGATTTCTAGATATTTGAGGTATGAAAGTCGCCCTACATGGCTTGGCTTTAAAATCGGAGAATTTTTTAAAAGTCAAGTCACTGTTTTACTATTTATCCAAGTTTCAATTTGAAATTTTTGTTACGAAACAGTTTGAAAAACATCTTCAAACTTTCCCTGAGCTAAGTTCCGCTTATCGATCTTTGGAAAATAGGTCAGAAATGTCCAAAATGGATTTTATGATTTCCATTGGGGGAGATGGTACTTTATTAGACACCGTGTGCCAAGTTGGGAGTTTAGAAATTCCAATTTTAGGATTAAATACTGGAAGATTGGGATTTTTAGCAACTGTTGCCACTGATACTATCGGGGAGGCTATCCAATATCTAGCAGAGAATAATTTCCAGATAGAGTCTCGAAGTTTAATTAGTCTACAATCAAGTAAGTCTCTTTTTGGTAGGCATAATTTTGCTTTAAATGAATTTACTATTCATAAACGAGATACCTCATCGATGATCACAGTGCACACCTATATCGATAGTCAATACTTGAACAGCTATTGGGCAGACGGGCTAATTATTTCAACACCTACAGGCTCCACTGGATATTCTTTGAGTTGTGGTGGACCATTAATATCTCCAGAGGCAAAAAATCTGGTCATTACGCCAGTGAGCCCACACAACTTAAATGTTCGTCCCATAATAGTTTCTGATGAAAGCGAAATAAGCTTCACAATTGAAGGGCGCTCGGAGAAGTTTCTAATCTCTCTGGATTCCCGGTCAACATCAATTTCTTCAGAGGTTAAGTTAATAGTTAAAAAAGAAGTCTTTTCAGCAAATCTTATAAAATTACCAAACTACCATTTCTTTGATACGCTACGACAAAAACTAAATTGGGGATTCGATATCAGGAATTAAGTTTCAATTTGTCCGAAAATACACCAATCTTAGCTTAACAATTATTAACCTGCCAACTACCAAGATGCGTTTTTTAAACGTTTGGTACTTCATAACTTGCAATGTCTTGAAAAAGATCAATTTACAGATTTCCAAATACTTACTGCTTTTCAGCTTTTTATTTACAGGGTTTGCCCAGGGATCATTTGCTCAAAAGTATGAACTAGGAGGAGGAATAGGCTTAGCAGCGTATTCCGGTGATATTATTCGGAAAATTGATCCGGGCCAGTTAGGGCCCCAAGTCACGTTGTTTGGCAAGAGAAATTTTGACAATGTTTGGACGCTTCGAGTTGGCATTAATACTGCCATTATTAAGGCAGCTGATAGCATTAAACCTATTGATGAATTGGCCCGAATTCGGGATGCCAGATTCAGAGGGGGTGTGATCGAAGGATCTGCAATTATGGAATTTAATTTTCTTGATTTTTTGAGAAATGGTTCTAAATTCAGATTTTCCCCATACGCCTTCTTTGGAATTGGATATAGCCTTTTCCTCATGAAAGGAAACACCTATGCATTTAATTCATCTTCTCAATATAACTTGGGTTCGGTGGTTATTCCTTTTGGAGGTGGGGTTAAGTATCGCCTCGATGATCGTTGGACTTTAGCTGCAGAAATAGGCTTTCGACCCACATTCACAGATTATCTGGATAAGATAGATAGCAAAGAGCCTTCAGTCCCTAAATTCCAAGATCCTACAAATCCTGGTGTGCCATATGGAATTAACTTTGGAAATCCTTATGATAAGGATTGGTATTATTTCATAGGAGTGACCATTAGCTATACTTTCGCCTCGAACAAGTGCTACGCCTATTAATTAAATCGATGGTGGGTTAGATAATTGAAAAAGAATAGGCATTTTTGTAGCTGCAAAAAATTAATATTCGGCAACGAAGGAATGAAGGAAATAAAAGACCGGAACAGAATCCCCCGACATATTGCAATAATAATGGATGGCAATGGGCGCTGGGCCAAAAAGAAAGGGGCGATGAGAATATTTGGCCATAAGCATGCTATACAGGCAGTTAAAGATGCAATTGAGGGCGCAGAGGATTTAGGTGTCGAGTACTTGACATTGTTTTCATTTTCTACGGAAAATTGGTCTCGTCCACAAGATGAGATTAATGGTTTAATGGAATTATTGGTAAAGACGATTACAGATGAAGTCCCAATGATGATGAAAAACAATATTCGACTAAAATCGATCGGGGATATAAACAGTCTTCCTCCATCTGCCTATTCAAAGTTAATGGAAGCGCAAGAAACCACCGGTGAAAACTCAGGACTGAAAGTTGTATTGGCTCTAAGCTACAGCGGACAATGGGAACTTACTCAAGCTACCAAACGCATTGCTCAAAAAGTCTCAGAAGGGAAATTGAAACATTCCGAAATCACGCAACAGGTGGTTGCTGATCATTTAGAAACTGCTGGTATTCCAGATCCTGAATTGATGATCAGAACAAGTGGAGAGTTCAGGTTAAGTAATTTTCTCCTCTGGCAATTGGCCTATACGGAAATGTATTTCACTCCTGTATTATGGCCAGATTTTAGAAAAGAGCACCTTCATGAAGCAATTTCCGATTATCAATCTAGGGAAAGGAGATTTGGAATGACCGGTGAGCAAGTTAAATCCTAAGTTTTGATGAAAAAAAGTTTACTTATTCTGTTTTGTTTTATTTGGGCCAACAGTTCAATGGCACAAATTCGCTTAGGCCAAAGTCGCTATGCCTCAAGTAAGCCAATAGATATATTAGAGCTTAACTACGCTAAGCCCGAAACCTACCGGATCGCCGAGATCAAAGCGGTAGGACTATCTACTTTAGATGAAATTGCAATCATTTCTCTATCAGGATTAAAAGTTGATGATCAGATCGAAGTGCCTGGCGATGCCATATCAAATGCTCTCAAAAAACTTTGGGGACAAGGGATCATAGGAGATGTCAAAATTCTAGTGACAAAAATTGAAGGTGAGGATATTTATTTGCTCTTAGACCTTACGGAGCGACCTAGATTCTCCCGTGTGGAATTCTCTGGAATAAATAAAACTCAAGAAAGTGACCTAAAAGACAAAGTAAATATCAGAGGTCGTGTTGTCAGAGATGATGTGCTGAACAATGCCAAACGTAACATTGAAAAATATTATCTAGACAAAGGTTTTCTTAATGCAGAAGTTAAAATTGTTCAAGAACGTGACACAACACTTCCTAATTCAGTCAAATTACGCTTTGATGTTGTCCAGAATTCAAAAGTACAAATCAATGAAATAGACTTTTTCGGCAATAAAGAGATTGCAGAATCCAAACTTAAAAGCAAGCTGAAGAAAACAAAAGAACACGCCAGGATTAGTATTTTTAAGGATATATACACGCGACTCGAAACTGTCAGTCCAAAAGATGTAAAAAGCACCTTATTCTATACTGACAGCGCTTCGTCAGAGGATGCGAAAAATTTCATTAATAAAAATTTCAAACTCAATTTTTTCAATGGGTCAAAATACATTCCAAAAGAGTATAGAAATGACAAGGAGAGTGTGATCAACTTCTACCAAAGCAAAGGTTTCCGTGACGCCAAAATCGTTGCTGATTCTATTTATGACTACGGTGAGGATAAGATCAATATTGATATTGCGCTGGAGGAAGGGATGAAATATTATTATAGAAATATCACCTTCAATGGTAATTTCATTCACCCTGACATTGTGTTACTGGCCAAGCTTGGTATTCGTAAAGGTGATGTCTATGATAAGGATAAATTAGATAAACGTCTCAATTACGATCCTGCGAAAGGAGATGATGTTAGCTCACTTTATCAGGACAATGGCTATTTGTTTTTTAGCATAGACCCTGTGGAAATCAATGTGGCAGGAGATTCAATTGATTTGGAAATGCGAATTTTTGAAGGGCCACAGGTAACTGTTAATAGTGTTAATATCAAAGGTAACGATCGAACTTCTGATCATGTGGTAATGCGGGAAATTCGGATTTTACCAGGTCAGAAATTTAATCGGTCGCTGCTAGTGCGTACTATTCGTGAGCTTTCAACTCTTGGTTACTTTGATCCTGAGAAAATAAATCCGGACCTTAGACCAAACTTCGAAGCAGCAACAGTTGATATTACGTTCGAATTAGAAGAACGTCCTAATGATCAAATTGAGTTGTCAGGTGGATGGGGAGGGTTCATGGGCTTTGTGGGTACAGTAGGTCTTTCGTTCAATAATTTCTCCCTCAAAAACATAAAAGATTTTGATAAATGGGATCCGCTTCCAGTAGGAGATGGACAGAAGCTTTCGCTTCGGGTGCAGGCCAATGGTCGAACTTTCCAGAATTATTCTGTCTCACTTACCGAACCTTGGTTTGGCGGCAAAAAACCAAACGCACTAAGTTTCTCATTTAACCATTCTATCCAGCGAAGACTGAATTTTCAGAATAGTGCAAATTTTGGTGAAGAGTTAGGCTCCTTCAAGATCACAGGTGTTACCCTTGGATTGGCTAAGCGTGTCACTTGGCCTGATGATTACTTTAGCATTAGTAATTCACTTCAATTCCAAGTATACCAATTTGATCGATTTGGAAGAAACTTTGGCTTAAGTTATGCTACAGGATCTTCTAAGGCCATAAATTTCAATACGACCATAGCCAGAAACAATATTGATAATCCCATCTATCCTAGATTTGGATCCAATATCATCTTGGCTATATCCGCTACGCCACCTTATTCCTCTTTGAATAATAATCTTGATCGTGAATCTCCTGATGAGGAAAAGTACGAGTGGCTCGAATACCATAAGTGGATGTTTGATGCCTCGGTCTACACCCCATTATTTGGTTCAACGAAATTGGTCGCCAGTGCCAGGGCGCACATGGGCTTCTTAGGCTCCTATGGCAATAAGCTAGGACTTATTCCTTTGGAGCGATTTGTATTAGGAGGCGATGGAATGAATATGAATAACTTTGCATTAGGGCAAGAAATTATAGGATTGAGAGGATATGAGAATCAGTCGCTTACGCCGGGGGTTTTGACCCGAAATTCCGAAAATCCTGAGCAGTATGGAGGGGTAGTATATAATAAGTATGTGATGGAAGTTAGGTATCTAGTATCTCCAAACCCATCAGCTACCATCTTTGTGCTAGCATTTGCTGAAGCAGGGAATAACTGGGGTTCATATGCAGACTACAATCCATACGATTTGAAAAAATCAGCCGGAATGGGAGCTAGAATATTTATGCCAGCGTTTGGATTACTTGGAATCGACTGGGGATATGGATTTGATGCTATTCCAGGACAGACACAGCCAAGTGGCGCTCAGTTTCACTTCACCATAGGACAGCAATTCAGATAAGTCAGACGCTAAAGAGTTTTGGTTAAGTTATTCAAAATTTCAATAATGAATCGTTCAAAGATAAATCCTAGTTAGAAACAAAAGGTAAGCATGGATAAATCGCTGAAACTAGTATTGTTATTGCTCATAATGCTTTCAGCAAGGAATTCAGTCGCTCAAAAGATCGGTTACATTGATTCTGAATACATTCTAAATAAGCATCCGGATTATAAGGTAATCCAGCAGGAAATTGAAAATATCAGTACCGAATGGAAGAAACAGGCACAGGATTTGGATAAGAACATAAAAGATCTTTCCATACTTCTAAAGGCCGAGGAGGTACTGTTAACAGAAGAAATGTATCAGCAAAGGCTGGAACTGATCAAATTGAAACAAAAAGAATCTCAGGAATTCAACAGCAGAATTTTTGGGATCAATGGACAATATTTCCAAAAGCAAGCAGAATTACTTCAGCCACTCCAATCAAAAATCTACGATGCGATCGAGCGAGTGACCAGAAGAAATAATCTGGGAATGTTATTTGATAAAGCTGCCGATCCTTCGGCGATTATCTGGACTGACCCAAGACATGATTACTCTGAATTTGTTTTGGAAGAATTAGGAATAGAAGACAACAAATAAAAGAACCAAAAAATGATGAAAGTAAAAGTTATCCTTTCCGCAGTAGTATTGCTTTGCGCAGGATTTGTCGCTCAGGCGCAAGAGATCAAAATTGGGTACACCAATGTTGAATTTATAATGGATTTGATGCCGGAGATGGAACAAATTGGAGCTGATATTCAAGACTATCAGACCCAATTACAAACAAACATTCAGACTAAGGCTGCTGATTTTCAGCGTCAGGTTCAGATTTACCAGCAGGCTTCTCAGTCCATGACTGAGGACGCTAGAACCGCCAAAGAAGGAGAATTAACCAAAATCCAAAATGATCTCCAGAAGTATGAGCAGGATGCACAAGTATCTTATCAGCGTAAACTCGGTGAACTGCTAGAGCCTGTGCAGACTAAAGTAGTAAATGCAATTAATGCAGTAGCGGCTGAAAATAGCTATACACATATCTTTGCAGAGACCGCCGGACAATCGCCTATTCTTCTTTATACCAAAGAGCAGGATAAGTTCACTGAGCTGGTACTTGCAAAGCTCGACCTTAAGCTTCCTACCCCTCCAGCAGGAAACTAATTATAAAAAACAACTAGTTGCTCAAAGCCTTCTGAAATTCATCGGGAGGCTTTTTTTGAAAAATGCCAAAAAAAAATAATAAAGAAACTATCTCAAAAAGCCAAGAACTAATCTTAGCTGATTTCTATGCAGATTGGTGTAGTCCGTGCCAAACCATGAATCCTGTCCTTGAAGAAGTTCTTTCTGAGCTTGGAGGAAAAGTGAAACTACTCAAAATTAATGTTGATAAGCAGCCGCAGCTTTCTCAACAATTTGGTGTCCGATCTATTCCACACTACATTCTTTTTAAAAAAGGGAAAATCCTCTGGCGAAAAGGGGGAGTAATCACCAAAAGGGATTTGGAAAAGGCCCTGAAAGGCTTCATATAAAAAAAGCTCCCAAATTGGGAGCTTTTTTATTAAACAAAGAATTTGAGTCGGATGACTTCTTGCTCCGAAAGGAATCTATAATGCCCGCGTTTGAGATCCTTTTTATCCAAACCAGCATAGATCACGCGGTCAAGAGCCGTCACATCATAACCTAAATGTGCAAAGATTCTTCTTACGATTCTATTTCTTCCAACATGGATCTCCAATCCCATGATTTTTCTATCCAAAGATAACACCTGTAGATCATCCACAGCAACTGCTCCATCCTCGAGCGTTAAACCAGTGATAATCGCTTCTTCATCATTTTTGGTCAAAGGTTTGTCAAGCGAAACTTGGTAGATTTTCTTGATTTCATTGGAGGGATGAGAAAGCTTAGCAGCCAGTTCACCATCATTGGTAAACAAGAGTAATCCTGTGGTATTACGATCGAGTCTTCCAACCGGGAAAATACGCTCTTCACAAGCGTTTCCAACTAAGTTCATCACCGTCTTACGATCCATTGGATCTTCCGTGGTGGTTATAAAGTCTTTCGGCTTATTTAACAGAACGTAGACTGGCTTCTCAGGATTGATTTTCCTTCCTTGATAGACCACTCGATCTGTTCGCTTTACCTTTCTACCCATCTCTGTACAGATCTCCCCATTCAGAGTAATCAAGCCCTGAGCAATCAGTTGATCAGCTTCACGACGACCACAGATTCCAGAATTTGAGATAAACTTATTGAGTCTAATCAATCCTTCTTCGCTCTGCTCAAGCTTTTTCTTCTTGGAAGGAAGGCTATCAAATTTATAATCAGGGCGATCTAAATTTGTGTCTTGATCGACAAATCGATTCTTACCGAAACTTTTCGGCCCTTTACTATCCTTCTTATAAACGGGTGTTCCAGGCTCATAAATAGGCCGCTGATCTTTTCCTCTTCCTTTATATACTTTACCTTCATCCTTGGACGGGCCGGTAGACTTTCCGGATTTTAAATCCCTATTAAAAGGTTTTTCGGATCGCTTTTGATCAGTAGATGAAAAACGCTTTGAGTCAAAACTACCTGATCTCTGATTTCTTGAATCAGTATCACTGGATTTTTTAAAAAATTTCTTTTGGGAAGATTCACCGAATGTAGAATTATCGAATCTATTTTCACTTTCCTTTCGATCAAAACTTTTTGCTGGACTATCCTTTTTCCCTGCGAATGTTGATTTCTTTCCAAACCCCTTTTTTTGTCCCTCAGAGAGGTCAAATTCTGAACTGGTTGATCTTTTCTTGAACTCACCTTTGAGTCCTTTTGAGTCTGCAGTTTCTTTTTTCGCGTTATTGAAAAAAGGCTTTTTCGGATTATTATTTTTCATAAGTATGCAGCATCACTGCTGTATTTGTTTTATTAAATAAGCTATTGACATTCAAAAGCTTAATTGGGCTGTAAAGATACGTGCTATACTTTAAAAAAAATCAGTAACTCCAATAATAAACCTAACTACAGATTTGAATAATAATAAGCTGTAGCTTTTCGAACGGAGCCTTCACTCAGTAGCAATTCTTTGGCTTTCCCCTCTTCCAACCCAGTAGCTTCTATGATCATATTGATGCCACGCTGAACCAGTTTGGCATTGGACAATTGCATATCCACCATTTTATTCCCTTTCACCCGACCAAGTTTGATCATGACTGCTGTGGAAATCATATTTAAAACTAGTTTCTGAGCAGTTCCAGCCTTCATTCGGGTACTCCCTGTTACAAATTCTGGACCTACAACCGTCTCAATAGCAAAGTCAACTTCATTTGAAATGGGTGAATTAGGATTACAAGTAATGCTCCCTGTTAGTAATCCCTTAGATTTTGACACTCTCACACCCCCAATTACATAAGGAGTAGTTCCTGAGGCTGCAATACCGATCACAGTATCATCTTCATTGAAGCCGTATTCTTGGATATCTTTCCAAGCTTGGTCACCATCATCCTCGGCATTTTCTACCGCTTTGCGGATAGCGTGATCTCCACCCGCTATCAAACCGATCACCAAATCAAAAGGTACTCCGTAAGTAGGTGGACATTCGGAAGCATCCAGAATGCCTAGTCTACCGCTAGTACCTGCACCAATGTAGATCAATCTTCCTCCCCGCTCCATTCTTGGCACTATAGCGGCTACTAAGTCAGAAATAACTGGAATGACTGATCGTACAGCCAAAGGGACTTTTTGATCCTCCATATTAATATTGTCTAATAACTCTAAAACGGTCATCTGCTCAAGATTATCATATAAAGAGGTGCTTTCGGTTACTCTCATAGCATTTCTTGATGATATAAAGTCAGCCCTGCGATGGGACTTTCAATTATAAGGTTTACGTTAATTTCATTATCGTAAGCAGCTTTTCTGAGGATATCACTATTGTAATAGGCAATGGATCCAACAAAATTCACTTGCTTATTCTTGTAGTCATCATACTTGACAACATGTTTTTTAAAAAAATCCTGGAATGAATTATAATAGAGCAAATAGCAATATCGATCTGACTTATGTTCGGTGATAAATCTGCAAAAGCTAGCCATGTACCGGCTTGGAAAGGGCTTTTGATACACATGCTCTTGAATCATGGTAGCAGTCAAGCCAAATCTTTCTATTAGTTCCTTCTTAATCGATTCAGGCATTTCCTTGTGGATGAAATCACTCAGAAACTTCCTCCCGATATAGCCTCCACCTCCTTCATCACCCAGGATATATCCAGGAGCCGGTCTAGTGTCTATAATCTTTTGCCCATCATAATCACAACTGTTTGAGCCAGTGCCAAGAATACATGAAATCCCTGATTGATGTCCGCAAGTAGCCTTTGCAGCAGCAGAGAGATCATGATCCACCGTAATCTTAGCATGAGGAAAAATTGTTTTTAAGGCAAAAGTCACTTCATCTTTCCGACCTTGACTTGAGCACCCGGCACCATAGTAATAGATTTCTTCAATCTCACTTTTCAGATTAATTAGAAAATCATGCCGCATCTGAATAGCCATCTCTTCAGAAGTCTGATAATAGGGATTGAATCCCAGCCCTCGGTATTGACTTACTTTACCGTTTTTATGAATTACTCTCCAGTCGGTTTTACTGGAGCCACTATCGGCGATTAATATCATGTTATACGAGTTGCCCGATGGGCAGAAATTTATCGAATACTTTTCCGGTATGCGGTGCGTCAGGTAATTCTTCTGTCAAGTCTTGACCAGCCCAATGCTCATAATGCTTTCCGTCTCTCCACATCCTAGAACCAGTCAGGTCATAGATTATACCCCGATAGGCAACCCAAATTTCAGGCTTGTCTTGCCCATTTCTCAGTGCAAGCTGCTGCTTGGTATACACTCTCATTAGAGCATTTTGATCTGGGCACTGATCCATCGCTCCGGAATTTCACCTTTTTGAGCAATTTGATAATCTGCATAACTACAAGGTACTGTAATCATTCGATCAAATTTTTCATTATCCTTACCGGGCACTTCTAACCACCATTTACTACTACGCTTACTCTTGTAGAACACCAAATTATTAGGCTTTGTATCCAAAGAAACGGTGTATTTGATATAGTCACTGCTCTTGAATGAGAGACTGTCTTTTCTAGAATAGAAGCCCTCTATGAAATACCAAATCATTACCGAGATTACTTTCGCAGTCTTATTTACAGAGTTATCAAAGTAAGGTTCATAGCCATAAATTCCAAAGGAGCTTAGCTTTTCATTGGTACCGGCAAACCAACAAATCTGGCAAGCTTCTTCTGCTGTGAGTCCAAAGGGCTGAGCATCAATTGAACCGGGTGCGTCAGCAGATTGGATTGCATTCAAATCAAAACTCAATAAATCTGCATTTCGAATTAAAGGCTCCACCTCTCTAAATTCTGATCGTAATTCGCCGAGACGAATATGTTCAAAATAGAGTTTTTCAAGTACACTTATCAGTGTAGGATCCACAAGAAAACTTTGATAGGCTAGATGAGAATAAGAAAAGAGAAAGTTAGGCTGATGTAGAATTATATCTTGTGTATGCTGATAACAGGCCGGTCCTTCTTCTTCCATATCAAACTTTGAATCGACTGTCAAAAGGCTCACTAATTTTTTCATTTTTTTGTACGAGAGGTATTGACCGAAGTCCAAATCATGAGATCCCCCGAGATAAATTGGGAGTATTTGGTTCTTCATCAAATATTCTCCCACAATTTGCATTAGCTCGTAAGTCTGCTCACGCGTATCTCCTGTGATTAAGTCACCAAGGTCGGCAATACGATAAGAACCCAATCCCCTTTTGAGTTCGTAAAGCTTCTCTCGAATTTCAGTACTTCCTCTCGCTGCACTTTCTATTTTGAGGGCACCTCGGTTTTCTTTTAATCCAACCAAGGCTATTTGAACACCTTTGAGGTCTGGAAAATCTTCTCCAAAAAAATGAATTTGTTTAAAAAATGAGCTCTCTGAATATTTTTTTTGCCACAGGTATTCAGCTACTGGGTCAAAGTAAGTTTGAATTATCATAATGGACAAATTCGTAATTTAAGAAAACAATCAAGCATGGTACGTAAATAAAAAATCCCGCCTGAGCGGGATTCTTATTTAATTAACCTCCGAAATCGTCAAATCTGATATTTTCTTGAGGAATTCCCAAATCATCAAGAAGTTTTAAAACAGCTGCATTCATTAATGGAGGTCCGCACAAGTAATATTCTACTTCATCGGGCTCAGGATGATTCTTCAAATAGTTATCGAATAGTACTTGATGTATAAATCCTACATAACCGTCTCCTTCACTATCTTCAAGCGAGCTTTTTATCTTCCAATTATCTTCTGGAAGAGGCTCTGAAAGACCGATATTAAACTGGAAATTTGGAAAATCTTTTTCTATATCTCTAAATTGAGGAGTGTAGAATAATTCTTTTTTTGATCTACCACCATACCAATAAGAAACTTTTCTCTCTGACTTTTCAGTATGGAAAAGATGAAAAATGTGTGATCTCAATGGAGCCATACCGGCACCTCCACCAATATAAATCATTTCACGCTGTGTTGGATTAATATGGAATTCACCATACGGCCCTGAGATCATGACCTTATCTCCTGGTTCTCTGCCAAAAACATAAGAGGAACAAACTCCCGCATTAACGTCCATCCACCTGTTGTTAGCTCTATCCCAAGGCGGAGTTGCAATACGAATGGTCAACATCACGATATTACCTTCAGCAGGATGATTAGCCATAGAGTAGGCACGAAATAACTCCTCATCATTTTTCATGACCAAATTCCAAAGTCCGAATTTATCCCAATCGCTTTGATATACATCGGCGGGATGACCTAAGTCTGGATGAGGAGTGATATCGATACCCTTGAAATTTACAGTGATTGCTGGAACATCAATCTGAATATATCCTCCGGATTCGAAATCAAGCGTTTCGCCCTCTGGTAATTTCACTTTAAATTCTTTGATAAAAGTAGAAACATTATAATTCGAGACTACTTCGCATTCCCATTTCTTAATTCCGAAGATTTCCTCTGGAACACGAATCTTCATATCGCTTTTAACTTTTACTTGGCATGCCAAACGAACATTACTCTGTTGCTCAGCACGGCTGAGGTGTCCTATTTCTGTTGGAAGCACTTCTCCACCGCCTTCTTCAATAATACATTTGCACATTGCACAAGTACCACCACCACCACAGGCAGATGGCAAGAAAATTTTCTGACCACCTAGCGTCGATAACAGCGTTGTTCCGGCTGAAGTTATTATTGGAGAACTAGTATCTCCATTAATGATAATACTCACATCTCCTGACGCAACAAGCTTCGATTGTGCAAAAAGGAGAATAAAAACCAATAGCAATATGATAACGGTAAATGCTATAATGGATGTAATAATTACAGAACCCATGAAATTTTAGTTTAATTTTTCTTAGGAAGTTGGCCCCAGTTTGAGATAACAAATATATTTATAAATCACTAAATACAGCCATAATTTCCTTCAAACTTGAAGCCATTGCCGAATGAGCTTATACCAATAACTGATTAATTGTTCAAGAGGTTTAATAAATTGGTCAACCTTGACTTCAAGTGTCTTCTATCGATGATGAAGTCAAGGAATCCGTGTTCCAAAACGAATTCAGATCTTTGAAAACCTTTTGGTAAATCTTTTCCGATTGTTTCGCGAATTACCCTTGGACCAGCAAACCCTATCAAAGCGCCAGGCTCGGCAATATTGAAATCACCTAACATAGCGTATGATGCAGTCACTCCCCCAGTTGTGGGATCAGTAAGAAGTGAAATATAGGGAATTCCTGCCTGGTCAAGCAAGGCAAGCTTGGCAGAAGTCTTAGCCATTTGCATTAGTGAGAAACCGGCTTCCATCATTCTCGCACCTCCTGATTTGGAGATCATCAGGAAAGGAATTTTATTTTTTAATGAATGATCAATACCACGAGCAATTTTTTCCCCCACTACCGAACCCATTGATCCTCCGATAAAATTAAAGTCCATACAGCAGATCACAATATCTAAACCGTTTATTTTACCAACAGCAGTTCTAACCGCGTCGTTTAATTCCGTTTTTTCAATTGTTGCCACTATCCGAGCACCGTACGGTTTAGTATCTGTAAACTTCAAAGGATCGCTAGATGTCATTTTCGCATCCATTTCTTTGAATTTATTAGTATCAAATAAAATTTCAAAATATTCTTTAGATCCGATCTTGACATGGAAATCATCATCAGGACAGACAAAGGAATTATTCTTTAGTTCTCTAGTATGGATAATATTTCCATTTGGAGTTTTGAACCAAAGGCCATCAGGTGCATCTTTCTTTTCAGCGGTAGATGTTTTGATACCCTTGTCTGTTCTTTTAAACCAAGCCATATTAAATTTTAATTTTATTTGGAAAATCAACGTAAACAAATTTACCTTATATATCTGGTAAATAAAATCACTGTGACATAGACTCAGCTCAATGAAATCACAGTTTTCGAGCCAAATTGTCTCATTAATTTAGCCAGTTAAATTTTACTCACAATCAAATATAAAGTGTTGATTGAATCAGGAAATAATTAACTCCAGGCTAACATCTTTTAAATAAGTGATTCCATATCCCCTAGACTATACATTTTTTGCTCGCTTGAGCTTGAGAAATCCTGTAATTTTACCAGTGGAAGATTCTTATTTTTTCCAATAATCTGCCAGTTTGGAGGACTCGATAACCAATTTCCATCTACATCCTTCATATGGCTTCTATCGGAAAAAAAGGACTCAATGTAATTTCTCGCATCTATCAATTTGAATGAAGGCAAATTGGCTTCTTTTAAATGATCTTTTTTTTCGAAAGTCAATTTAAAATACTCCTTAGCGTTGATAGGAACTGGCAGAGTGGAATCAAAATCATAAACTAAACTTTCGTCAGTAGTAGATGCTAACATTATTACATGGTAATTCCACCAGACCACTTCGTCATGATTGATCGATTTTTGGAATCTAAAAGGGCAATTTTTTGAGGGATTGGAAACGATGAGAACTTTTTTTGTAAAGCCCTTTAGTTCTTCGTGTTGGCATAAGTGCCAAATATTTTCTTCGCAAAAATTTGCGGAATAGTTGAACTCTTTAATTTTCATTGATTTAACAAAGGTACATAGTATTATAGTGCCGGATTGAAGCTACCAGAAATATTTGTTTGGCGCTCAAAAAGTTTGAATTCTGAGGATTGAACCTAATTCTCCCCCAAAATTCTGTCATAAAAAAATATCAGCTGGGGGATTTGCTTATCTTCAAGCAAAACTGAGCACAGAATTTATTTTCAATTCTCATCAATTGCCCAAAATTTAGACCATGAGTTTAGCATTACTTCTCTCAATATCCGGAGTCATCCTGCTCCTAGCTTATCGATTTTATGGGAACTTTGTTTACAAAAAATTTGGTCTAAATGATGATAAACCAGCTCCATCCCATATCCATCGGGATGGAATAGACTATGAGCCAAGCAAACCAATAGTGGTCTTAGGCCATCATTTTGCCTCGATCGCCGGTGCTGGTCCGATTGTAGGTCCTATTATCGCAGTTACTTTTGGTTGGATTCCGGCTGTAATTTGGATCTTAGTCGGAGGGATTTTTTTTGGAGCGGTTCATGATCTAGGAAGTATGGCGGCTTCACTCAAGACTGATGGTAAATCAATAGGAGTAATCATTCGAAATCAGATCGGACTCCGGGGCAAGCAGCTTTTTATTATTTTCAGCTTTTCTACACTAATCCTTGTCATAGGTGTGTTTTCAGACATTATCGCCAAAACCTTTGTCAGTAATCCCGGAGTAGCATCGGCTTCTATTTTATTCATCCTACTTGCTATCGCATTCGGGCTCATAAATAGATTGGTAGGAGGTAAAAAACTGTCATTCATTATCCTCAGTATCGTGGGTGTAGCCTTAATGTACTTCTTTGTCTACCTCGGGATGCAGTTTCCTTTTGAGCTCGACTATAGAATCTGGGTTTTAGCTCTTTTGGGTTATGCATTCATCGCTTCAGTAACTCCAGTAAGTATGCTTCTTCAGCCACGGGACTATCTGAACAGTTTTCTGTTGTATGGAATGATCAGCGCGGCAGTTTTGGGGGTATTTGTGGCAAACCCAACAATAGAAATGTCAGATGAAATTACTTTTACCGATGAAAATCTTGGTTATATTTTTCCGGTTTTATTCGTCACAATTGCCTGCGGTGCAATTAGTGGCTTTCATTCACTAGTCGCCTCAGGCACTACTTCCAAGCAGTTAGATAAAGAGTCCGACGCGAGAGTTGTGGGTTTTGGGGGAATGTTAATCGAATCATTCCTTGCAATCATTTCTGTGGGAGCTGTGGTAGTATTGACCAAAAGTGAGTATGAAATCCGACTGGCGGGTGAAGGGCCGGTATCACTGTTCTCAACAGGTCTGGGTGGCATGATCGCATCACTTGGTATTTCAGAACAGTTTGCGGTCGGATTTGTGGCCTTAACAGTCTCTGCCTTTGCATTGACCACATTAGACACGTGCACTCGTTTGGCCAGATTTACTCTTCAAGAGTATTTCGAAGATGTTCCCCACTCCTCTGCCCAGTTTTTAGCAAAAAATAGATTTGTATCTACCGGAATAGTGGTGGTCTTTTCGATTCTACTGCTTGCCTCGGGGGAATTCACTACACTTTGGCCAATATTTGGTTCAGCCAATCAGTTACTCGCGGCCTTAGCATTATTGACCATCGCAGTTTGGCTAATCAGACAAAAGATAAATGCACTTTTCGTGACTATCCCAATGTTCTTCATGTTCACTGTGACTTTAGCCTCGTTAGGACTATTTGCTTGGAAAAATTTCCAAGAAGAAGTTTATGTGCTTTCCTTAATTGCCACATTGCTATTTGTATTGGCCATATCTTTGATGGTCTTGGCGACTAGGAGTTTGAAAAACGAAGTTTCAAGTCCTGTTAAAACTGAGTTAGAAACTCAAAGGTTAGCAGAAGACAAATAAATTCCCCATTTGAAATAACCTGCTTCAGGGAAGAGTTCTTTACTGTTTTTTGGCAAAACAGTATCGCTTTTCTCGGTAAGTGGAATCAATCTGACCTATAATTTTACATCATACAGAATCAAACACTAGCTAAGAAAAAAGTATCAACAGTATCGTAATTATCAGGCACAGGGTACCGTAAATTTTTATCACTTTAGCCCGATTCATACGGTCCAAAAACCAAAGTGAATACACTGGTTTTACAAGACCGCAAATCAGACTTATCAATGCCATAAAAAAAAATATTTTCAAAAATATCAGCAAAGCTTCTACCATGGGCCAAAACTAAAAAAGGAACTGAGATTCAGTTCCTTTTTTTATCATTTTCAATTAGAATTTACTTTTTCTTTTTGATTTCTTTCATTTCATAACCTTCAATCGTATCGTCAATTTCGATATTATTGAAATTCTTGATCGAAATACCACACTCATAACCGGATTTCACTTCAGCTACATCATCCTTGAATCGCTTCAGTTGATCGATTTCACCTTCGTGGATTACAATACCATCTCTGATCACACGAATCTTATTCTTTCTGGTGATGAAACCGTCAGTCACATAAGAACCTGCAACAGTTCCAATCTTCGTGATCTTGAAGACCTCTCGTACCTGTATGTTACCTGTAATTATCTCTTCAAACGTAGGCTCTAGCATACCTTCGATTGCATCTTTGATTTGGTTAATCGCATCGTAGATGATCGAGTAATGACGGATTTCAATTTCTTCCTGCTCCGCAAGTTTCTTGGCATTGGATGAAGGTCGAACCTGGAATCCAAGTATAATCGCATCAGAAGCTGATGCCAAAAGGACATCAGATTCTGAGATCTGGCCCACTGCTTTGTGTATAATGCTAACTTTTACTTCATCCTTGGAAAGTTTCAACAAGGAATCAGAAAGTGCCTCAACAGATCCGTCCACATCACCTTTGATGATAATATTCAATTCCTTGAATGAACCGATAGCCAATCGACGACCGATTTCATCCAATGTGATATGCTTCTTGGTTCGGATGCTTTGCTCTCGCTGAATTTGCTCTCTTGAATTTGCGATATCTCTTGCTTCTCTTTCAGTATCATAGACCTTAATTGTGTCTCCAGCCTGAGGGGCTCCACTAAGTCCAAGTACTTGTACAGGAGTAGAAGGTCCTGCATCTTTCAGCTTTTTACCTTTGTGGTCAAACATCGCTTTCACGCGGCCATAATGCTTTCCTGCAAGGATTATATCACCAATTTTCAACGTTCCGGCTTGAACCATTATAGTGGATACATATCCACGTCCTTTGTCCAAAGATGCTTCAATAACGGTTCCGGCAGCATTTTTCCTTGGATTAGCTTTCAATTCTAATATCTCAGACTCAAGGAGAACTTTTTCCAGGAGTTCATCGATACCCGCACCTGTTTTTGCTGAGATATCCATGGATTGATATTTCCCGCCCCACTCTTCTATCAGCAAGTTCATATTTGCCAACTCTTCCTTAATCTTATTAGGATTTGCAGATGGACGATCTATTTTATTTATCGCAAAGATCATCGGTACTGCTGCTACTTGAGCATGATTGATTGCCTCTTTCGTTTGAGGCATAATACTATCATCAGCCGCGATTACAATGATGGCGATGTCAGTGATTTTTGCTCCTCTTGCCCGCATCGCCGTAAATGCCTCGTGACCGGGAGTATCAAGGAACGCTATTTTGTGACCAGTTTTAGTAGTGACATCATAGGCCCCAATGTGCTGAGTAATACCTCCCGCTTCATCTGCGGTGACTTTCGACATTCTGATGTAATCCAGCAGTGAAGTTTTACCATGATCTACGTGACCCATTATCGTAACGATTGGAGCTCTTTCTTTCAAGTCCTTTGGTAAATCCGCAGCTTCTTCCTCAAAGTCGTCTTCGATGGACTTGGTAAACTCCACGTCATATCCAAATTCGTCAGCAATAATAGTAATAGCTTCTGCATCTAACCGTTGATTGATAGAAACAAACATACCTAGCGACATACATACTGAAATAACCTGATTTACTGATAGATCCATCAAGGATGCAAGATCATTGGCAGAAATGAATTCGGTTACTTTCAATATTTTTGCTTCCTCAGTATTCGTTTCTGGATCTCTAACTCGCTCAGATTTTTTATCTCTTCTACTTTTCCCTTTTCCTCCACTTTTACCTTGTAGTCGAGCTAGAGTTTGTTTGATCTGGTCTTGAATTTCTTTTTGGGTAGGCTCAGCTTTTTGAATTCTTACTGGTGGACCTACACGGGCATTAGCACTCTGTGGCCTATTTCCTCCTTGTGGCCGATTACCATGAATTGCCGCAACGATTGGCCTGTTTCCACTTGGGGCTCCAGGCTTATCTATGCGCCTTCTTGGTCGCTTTTTATCCCTACCACGCTCGTCTGAAGAAGCTACCGGTCCACCTTTCTTTTTGGATCGATCGACAGGTAACTCAATTTTTCCCAAAACTGTCAATCCTTTAAGTGATTCAGCTTTTGCAGAAATGACTTGATCTGTCTTCTCAGCAGGTTTTGTTTCTATTTTTGGTTCATTCTTAACTATAGGCTTTGCTACAGGCTTTGCTACAAACTTATTTAGTAAGGGTTTTGGAACTTCTTTTGGCGCATTTGGCACTGTCTGTTGCTTTACTACAGGCTTTTTACCATGATCAATTTTTTGATCTCTTCTAAATGCCTGCGGGGCATTATATTTCTTTTTGTAGGGCTGAGCTACGTTTTTACTCAAATCAATTTTTCCTAATACTTTTATTCCTTCCAACTTTGGAGCTTCAGATTCAATCTTCTCAGGCACGGCTGGTGTTGGCGGAGTTACTTTTACTTGAGGAGCTGGTACTTGAGTTGGAGCTGGTACTTGAGTTGGAGCCGGAACTGGTGCCTGAGTTGGAGCTGGCACAGCAGGTGGCAATGGAGTTACTGGTTTAGGAGTCGGTTCTACCGCAGGGACCGGAATGGGCTCTACCTTTATTTCTGGCCTGATCACTTCTGGCTCAAGAGAGATTGGCTCATGACGCTTCCCTATCGAGAGGTGAGATGCCTCTTCCTTATCCAGTGCAGAAGATTTGAATTCCTTATTGAGCAGCTCCACCTGCGCCATATTTATTTTGGAATTCGGATTATTCTCCACCTCATAGCCTTTTTTGGCCAAGGACTCTACGATGGTTGCTATTCCTACGTTGAGTTTCCTGGCTACTTGGCCTAATCGCAACATTTTTTCTTCTGACATAAGCAAAAACCTCTTTCGAAATCTTAAGTAATATTAGGTATTTAATCAGAGTTAAACTCTAATTTTATTGATCAAATTCTTGTTTCAGGATTCTAAAAACCTCCATCACAGTCTCTTCTTCTAGCTCTGTTCTACGGGTCAAGTCCTCTTTGGTTAGGTTCAAGACACTTCTTGCAGTGTCTAATCCGGTCTTTTTCAACTCATCAATGACCCAACCCTCGATCTCATCAACAAATTCCAATAGATCAACATCTTCTTCCTCGGACTCATTCAATTCTCTAAAAACATCGATCTCATATCCAACCAATCGACTTGCCAATTTAATATTATAGCCACCTTTACCAATGGCTAGGGATACTTGATCAGGCTTTAAAAACACGGAAAGACGTTTCGTTTCTTCATTCATTGTGATCGATGACACTTTAGCTGGACTTAACGCACGAGTCACATATAAATCCATATTTTCTGTGTAATTGATCACATCAATATTTTCATTTTGTAATTCACGAACTACGGCATGAATTCTCGATCCTTTCATTCCCACACAGGCACCTACTGGATCAATGCGGTCATCATAAGATTCAACGGCGACTTTAGCTCGTTCGCCTGGCTCTCTGACTATTTTGATAATGGTAATTAATCCATCATATACTTCGGGAACTTCGTTTTCAAATAATCTCTCTAGAAAGATAGGAGAAGTTCGTGACAGAATGATCTTAGGAGTACTGTTATTCATGTCAACACGATGCACAATCGCCTTTACAGAGTCTCCCTTTCTGAACCTGTCTTTAGGGATCTGCTCTCCTTTGGGAAGGATTAATTCATTTCCATCCTGATCCATTAAAAGAATTTCTCTTCCGAGAATTTGGTAAACTTCAGCACTGATGATCTCACCTACCAATTCCTCATATTTATTGTAGAGAATATCCTTTTCAAGATCTTTAATTCGTTGTATCAATGTCTGACGAGCCATTTGAACTGCTCTTCGGCCGAACTCTTCCAGAAGAATTTTCTCATAAACCTCTTCTCCTATTTCAAAGTCGGGCTCAATTTTTCTAGCTTCAATAAAACTGATTTTATCAAAATCCCAAATATCTTCGGAATCATCGTCGACAATTTCCCTAATACGGAAAATCTCCAAGTCACCTTGGTCAGCATTAATGGTCACATCGAAATTCTCATCTGTCTCAAACTTCTTGCGAATCATCGCTCTGAACACATCTTCCAAGATACGGATCATGGTAGGTCGATCCACATTTTTAGATCTCGCAAATTCTGCGAAGGATTCTATTAAGACTTTGGCATCCATTTGAATTATTTAAAAGATACTTGTACAATTGATTTTTTCATGTTGTCGAAAGGCACTTGAATTTCTACATCCTCAGCTTTTTTACCTTTCTCTTTTCTCATGACTGATAGCTTTACTCCAGAGTCGTTTACTTCCAGTAATTTACCGATAAGCTCTGCTCCATCATTTAAAGTAATTTTTAGCGATCGGTCAATATTTTTTTGAAATTGTCTTCTACTACCTAAAGGATAATCCACTCCTGGGGAGGAGACCTCTAATATATAAGCTTCAGGCATTAACATTTTTGCCTCAATTTCTTCAGAAACTGCTCTACTAATTTTGCTACAGGTACGGATGGTCATACCTCCATCAGCGTCTACCAGTATATTCAAGAGCTTCTTTCCTCCTTTATCTGAAATACTGACCTCTACGATGAAGTGATTTTCATCTGGAAGATGCTTCTCGACTAATTCTTCAATCGATTTTTTTAACTCAGTCATAGTAGGTATAATGAAAGAGGGGACATGTGGTCCCCTCTAGAAACTTTCGAATACAGTACAAATGTAAAAGATTTTAATGTAAAAACAATGGAGGCTAAAAATCTAAGCTTTCAATTATATAAACACAATTTAGAACATACGGACTTACAAAAATTGAAGCAATGATATGTGATTTAGTCATTCGCGAAAAAATATCGAGATTCTTTCAGATTTGTCAGCATAAGATAATAATTTTGCTTCAATTAGTTTGAACTTAAGTTTGGAACACACTATATAAAACATTCACCTCCAAAATATCTGTCAAAAAAAAACCAGTATGGGATTATTTGATTTTTTCTCTAGTGATATCGCAATCGATTTAGGTACGGCGAACACCTTGATTATTCATAAAGATAAAATAGTTGTAGATGAGCCGTCTATAATAGCCATTGACAAGACGAACAACCGCGTAATTGCAGTTGGACGAGAGGCGATGAATATGCATGAGAAAACCCACGAAAACATTAAGACAATTAGACCATTGAAAGACGGTGTGATTGCTGATTTCTATGCCGCAGAGCAAATGATACGAGGATTAATCAAAATGATCCCAGGTCAAAAGAAAGGTTTATTCCCTCAATCCCATCGTATGGTTATTTGTATACCTAGTGGAATCACAGAAGTCGAAAAAAGAGCTGTTAGAGATTCCGCTGAGCATGCCGGAGCGAAAGAGGTTTATATGATATACGAACCTATAGCCGCCGCGATCGGCATCGGTATAGATATTGAAAAACCTATGGGGTCGATGATTGTAGACATCGGAGGCGGGACAACTGAAATCGCTTTGATTGCTTTATCCGGAATCGTAGCTGATCAATCCATTCGGGTGGCTGGATATACCTTCACTAAGGATATCTTAGATTATATGAGACGTCAGCACAACTTACTTATCGGAGAACGATCTGCCGAAAAAGTAAAAATTGCAATAGGTTCTGCGCTGACAGAATTGGATGAACCTCCTGAAGATTATGAAATAAGAGGACGCGATTTGATGACTGGAATACCTAAAGTAATCAAAGTATCATATTCTGAAATTGCATTTGCGCTAGACAAATCCGTGTCTAAAATCGAAGAAGCAGTACTTAAAGCCTTGGAGATTGCTCCGCCGGAATTGTCGGCTGATATTTATGACAATGGAATCCATCTTACCGGTGGAGGTGCCTTATTGAAAGGACTCGACAAGCGTCTTCATCAAAAAACAAAACTTCCGATTCATATTGCCGAAGATCCTCTTCGAGCAGTTGTTCGTGGTACTGGCACCGCGCTAAAAAACATACAGAATTTCCGTACCGTATTGATGACATAAACTCTGAATGCTACGCATTTTCCAATTCCTCTATAGCCTGAGGGTATTTCTATTATTTATATCTCTGGAAGTTATTGCCATATGGCTGATTGTGAGAAACAATTCACCACAGGGGGCAGCTTTTTTCAATAGCTCAAACGCCATTATCGGATCGGTACTGAAAACCCAATCTGATGTTGCCGATTTTTTTTCTTTGGCAGATGCAAACGATGCTTTAGTCTCTGAAAATGCATCGTTGATGCAGACATTAAGAAGAATTCAAACAGACCCCGAAAATATTGATTTTCAGTTAGATTCATTGTTGAATGAAACTTATGAGTTTAAGAGTGCCAGGGCAATCAGTAATTCGCTTCGTTTCTCACAAAATCACCTCACCATCAATAAAGGGACAGTTGACGGAATCAAAGTCGGTATGGGGGTCTTCAATCATGAGGGAGTTGTGGGTAGAGTTAAGACTGTTTCAAAAAATTATTCTATTGCTATTTCATTATTGAATACAGGTTTATTGGTTTCTTCAAAGATGAAGTCAAACGATGTGTTTGGCTCAGTAAATTGGGATGGTAAGAATTCAAAGCAAGCCAAAATGCTCTATGTTCCGCGGCATGTTAATGCGAAAGTCGGGGATATAATCATCACTTCAGGCTTCAACGCAGTATTCCCGGAAGGAATAAAAGTAGGAATTATATCCAGTGTCTCCCAAGGGAAAGACCCGAATTACTTAGAGATTTTATTAGATCTCAGCACTGATTTCAGTAGAGTGAGCTACATCTATCTAGTGGAAAACACACAATTTAAGGAGCTCGATTCCTTGTACATAAAATCTGAATTGACTAATGAGTTTTAAAAGATTAGTCACATTCATTGTGCTCGGATTGATTCAAATCTTATTACTTAAAAATCTTGCGCTTTTCGGTATTGCTTTTTGTTTTTTATACCTTGTCAGCATATTTAATTTACCTACCTCAATTCCGACTATTCCGCTTTTGCTTATAAGTTTCATTCTGGGCTTGACCATTGATGTGTTCTATGAGACCATTGGCATTCATGCACTATCCGCTACGTTTTTAGCATTCCTGAGACCTTTCTGGCTGAAAGTAATAAGCCCCAGTGGCGGATACGATGACAATACAAATCCAACAATAGCAGAAATGGGAATAGGCTGGTACATTTCATACACTTGGCCTCTGGTCTTTTGCTTTTGTTTGCTTTTCTTTTCAACGGACCAGTGGGGTACTGGTAGATTTCTGAATGCCTTAAACAAAAGCTTTTTCTCTTCGACTTTTACTGTCCTTTTGGCTATCATTGTACAACTGATTTTCTTCAAAAGGAGAAGGGACATCTAATGAACGACCAAAAGCCCGTAGTAATCATTGTTTTTATTTTCTTGGTTGGTTTGGTCTTATTGATCAAGTTATTTACCATCCAAGTACTGGACGACAGCTTTATCAGAAAAGCTGAACGTAATGCTATACAGCGGATTGTTGATCATCCATATCGCGGACTAGTTTATGATCGGCAAGGAAAACTTTTGGTATACAACAACCCGATATTCGATTTAATGATTGTTCCAAAAGAATTTCAAATTGGAGATACCACTCGGTTTTTGGAACTTTTCCGGATTTCAAAAGACAAACTAATTAAATCATATACAGCAGCTAGAGAATATTCGTGGGTAAAACCGTCAACTTTTATCAAACAAATATCAACTCCGGATTTTGCTAGAATCCAAGATTTTTTAATTGATTATCCGGGACTTTTTATCCTAACTCGGTCGGTCAGGTCTTACCCTTCACCTATTGCTTCCCATGCATTGGGCTATATAGGCGAAATCAGTGGTCGGCAACTCGAGCGCGATAGTTCAGACTATTACTCACAAGGAGACTATGTAGGACTCAGTGGGATGGAGAGCTATTACGAAAAAGAGCTACGAGGAAAAAAAGGAGTCAAATATAAAATGGTCAATGTAAGGGGAATTGATAAAGGGTCTTTTAAAAATGGGGAATATGACACAGCATCTGTAGAAGGAAATAACATTACCGCTACCATAGATCTAGAATTACAGGAGTATGGAGAGTTCCTCTTGAATGGAAAAACGGGGTCTATCGTAGCAATTGAACCCAAGACAGGTGAAATCCTTGCAATGATTTCAGCCCCGTTTTATGATCCAAATAGTCTGACAGGAGCAGATTTCAGCAAGAACTACCAACTATTGACTTCTCAAATCAGTAAACCTCTTTTTAACCGACCTGTTATGGCTACGTACCCACCAGGATCGATTTTCAAAATCGTTCAAAGTCTTATTGGACTTCAAGAAGGGATCTTAGTACCTTCCACGACTTTTGCTTGTAATAAATCTCTTGTAGCTTGTCACAACCACCCCTCTCCAGTTGATCTGTTTGGAGCTATTCGCAATTCTTGCAATCCATATTACCATCAGGCTTTTCGTCAGCTAATTAATCAGGAGAAGTCTCCCAACACATATATTGATACAAAAATTGGGCTGACGAATTGGAGAGAAAAAGTACAGAAATTTGGTTTGGGCTCTGCCTTGGGCATAGATATGTATGGGGAGCGTGGCGGATCTATTCCGTCAAGTGCCGATTATGATAATGTATACGGGGAGGGAAGATGGAAATATTCCACGATCTATTCACTTTCTATAGGACAGGGAGAGATGCTGGTCACCCCTTTGCAAATGGCTAATTTGGCTGCAATATTTGCTAATAAGGGTTATTATTACAAGCCTCACTTGGTAAAGGCAATCAATGGCGATACGGGAAAAATTCCAGAAGAATACCTTCAACGAAACAACGTGGGCATAGACGAGAGGCACTTTGATTTGATTCAAGAAGCTATGGCAGCTGCACTTTATGGTACTGCAAATAGAGCGGTCATGAAAGATTTGGTGATCGCAGGCAAAACAGGGACAGCTCAAAACCCGCATGGGGAGGACCACTCAGTTTTTATAGCTTTTGCTCCAAAAGACAATCCCCAAATCGCAATTGCTGTATATGTGGAAAATGCAGGCTGGGGAGGTAGAGCCGCAGCCAGTACGGCCTCATTAATGATTGAAAAATACATTCAAGGACAAGTAAAGCGACTTGATCTGGAAAATTATGTCTTAGCCGGGAATTTTATTTACTGATGAGAGGTCAAACAGAAATTACTATTAATCGGGTTGATTGGCCCACTGTGCTGATTTATTTTTCCTTGGTAACCTTGGGCTGGTTCAATATTTATGCAGCAGTCTTTGATGGGCAAGCTTCTAAAAGTATCTTCGATTTTTCTATTAATTCTGGAAAACAACTCGTTTGGATCGGCACTGCGATTGGGATTATCATCGTAATTATGGCCGCCGATTACCGACTTTTCGAAAATCTTTCATTGATTCTATACCTTGTTTTTATTGGCTTTCTATTGGCCACTCCATTATTCGGAAAATTAGTAAATGGGCAGCGAGCTTGGTTTGAAATAGGTTCATTTCGTCTTCAGCCAGGAGAATTTGCCAAATTTGCAACGGGCCTAGTTTTGGCTAAAATTATGGAAAAGCCAACTTTTGACCTCTCTAAGACCAAATACCAGCTACGGGCCTTCGGAGTACTTTTACTTCCTGTAGCATTGATCATTCTTCAACCAGATACTGGAACAGCAATGGTTTATTTTGCGATGCTGTTGATGTTTTATCGAGAAGGTCTTCCTTCGCATTATTTCATTCTTGGCTTTGGTGTGGTAGCCCTCACCTTACTGGCATTGGGTATTTCCAATACTAGTTATGTAGCTATAGCCATTATAGTTATCACTGCAGCGCTGATCATAATGGGTAAAAAAACTCCACAACAAATAATTGCTTTTTCTTTAATCGGAGTCGCATTAATAGCCTATACCTACAGCCTTGACCTTGTCGTATCTAAACTTCCTGAGCATCAACAAAACCGAATTATGGTACTCTTTGATCCAGATCTTGATCCTTTAGGAGTTGGTTGGAACGTCACGCAATCTAAGATTGCAATAGGGTCGGGAGGACTATTGGGAAAAGGATACTTAGAAGGAACACAGACTAAATTTGATTTTGTCCCTGAGCAACACACTGACTTTATTTTTTGCACACTGGGAGAGGAATTTGGATGGGCGGGAAGCTTTGTAGTGATCTCTCTTTTTATGGGCTTGCTTTACCGCCTTGTAATCATGGCCGAACGTCAAAAAAATAGATTTTCAAGGATCTATGGGTATTGTGTAGTTTCAATATTATTTTTCCACTTTATGATCAATATTGCCATGACAATTGGATTATTTCCAGTGGTAGGTATTCCACTCCCCTTTTTTAGCTACGGAGGATCATCGTTATGGTCATTTACCATACTACTCTTCATTTTTGTGAAAATGGATTCTTCGCGGGCATTGCAACTTGGAAGATTGAATTAAGATTCTAGCAATTTTTTCAACCAGTACTGCTTCTTAGGCTCTCGATTCTTTTTGGCAAAGTCTGTTTGAAAACGGTGAGCTTTTAAAAAATTAATCTGAAGATCTTTCCACTGCTGTTCGGTAGCGATGATATTCATGTGCTTTAGTTCTACAAATAATTTGACGCTTATGGTGGGATAATCATCTCTGCCTAGATAGTCTAGATCTGCATCACAAATAATTTTCTGAAGATCATTTAGCGGCGTTTGCGGAATTTTTGTAGCCATCACCAACCCTTTTACTTGGTCAATAATGTCCTGCTTCATCCCTAGATTTTTCATTAAAACTCCTGCCATTTCAGCCCCTACTGCTTCGTGATTTTTAGGGCCGATGAGGAAACCCATATCGTGTACGATAGCACCCATTCTTAGTAAGTATCTATCTCTTTCAGATAAATTCTCTCGACGAATGTATTGCTCGCAAACACTTAATACATTTCTAGTGTGATCCATCCCATGATAGGCAAGAAACTGAGGTAGTTCACCTTTCAATTTATCTAATACCTGTTTTCTGAGCTTTAAATATCCTTGCATGTATACACAGATCTTTTTAACCTAAATATGCGGTTCTAATTTTATGCTACAAAATTAGAAGAAACAATAAGCCAATTTTGAATTTACGTTATTTCGCAGCCAGATAAAATACTGTTCACGACGAGAGAAATCTTGAATTTATTTTTGAGAAAGTCGAATTATTAATTGGCGAATTATTGATTAAGTTTCAAACATTAAAGTGAAAAATTAGACTGGGAAAACCCAAAAGGAGCAGTAATCAACTTCTGAAGTTTTCTATAAAATGGAACTGTGTAGACTATGGCCAAAAGATTCACGATCAACAGGAGAATTTTTATAGGGCAAGGAACGTTTCGAGGAATTATTAGGTCATATCCCAGGTTATTCTGTAATTATGTTGAAAATTTCCTGAATACCAACAATAAGAACTCGTCCATAACTTCAGGATTATCATTCCATGAAAGTTTATTTAAATAGCGTTTGTTTATCAAGTCTATTGCATTGGAAAAGGAACCACTTTCATCGATAGATTTCAGTGCGTGCTTTAATAAATCTGAATTTCCTTCGAATAATACCTTTGAAAACATGATTCGCTGATTAATTGCCAAATTTTCAGATAGCTCCCCAAAAACTCCTTTCATGCCTCGATAGGATTCTTTTTCAAATCTAGATCGAAGTGATGCCGCATCTAAAAAAACTGAATTTATTTCTTTTGCTTTGACACTAAGACTAGCATTGTTCGAAGCTGCGTAACTCAATTTTTCAGTTTTTTCTAACTTTTCATTAACCTTGTCTAAGAATGATGCCGAAGGTGCTTCTTTTGGTTCTTCCTTTTCAATTATCTCCGCTGGATTGTCATTTCCCTGCTCGACAAAGACACTATCTATATCAAATACTTTAATTTCCCCTAGTGTGGCTATCAACAAATTAACAGATTCCAAGGAATCCTTGATGACCTCATAGTTTGCCGCTACAGCCTTTAGGTAGGCTGTATCATCATAGCCAAATCCAGCCTTATCAATCAAAAAAGAAACTACAGGCAAATGCCATTTGTAGTATTTTTTATTCTCTTTGAGAAACTCATTAATTAATCCTTGAGGGGCTTTCCTAATCTCCTCTTGATAAAAATTCACTGGATCGACTGCCACTTGAATGGCATCACTTACCGCCTTTGCAACCAGTGGTTGGAGATAAGACTTCTCTACTTTTATACGCCTTGAAATGACATTCATAAACTGAGTCAACGCTTCATGAACGGCCACATCTCTATAATCAAAAAAGGGATTACTTCTCAATTTTTCCAGTTCTCCCTGCCAGAGTTCGAACAGGCGTTTTATAATGAAAAAATTAACTTGGGTACTGTCTGTTAATTGTATGATATCCTGACCGGTTATAAATTGTCTAGACAAGAAAAACTTCTCGCAGACAATCGCTGCATAGTCTCGCGCATACTTTTCTAAATAATTGCTGTTAATTTGGAGTGTCATTAATATATAGCTTTTAAAAAAAACGAACAAATGCCAAAAATCATCATAGAAAATCTGTTTAATCACACGATTGATTTGGCCCCTTCTGATAGTAAAGTTATTGAAATTATTCATCAAAGTGGTATAGACTGGATGCATGCTTGTGGTAAAAAAGGAAAGTGCACCACTTGTAAATTCATCGTTAAAGAGGGTCTTGAATACCTTTCAGAATTAGCTGATTGTGAATTAGCATTCCGAAAACAAGGTCGTCTGAAAGAAAATGAAAGACTTGCATGCCAAGTTGTGCTTAAATCCGGGACTATTCGTGTCCAAGTCGCCGAGCGAAATAAATTTGCACATATTATCTATAGTAAATAGCATGACATGTTTATCGAACATTCCATAGGAAGAAATAAAAGCCCAGAGAAAAAAGGTCAGATTGAAGTAATCTGTGGATCAATGTTTTCGGGCAAAACAGAGGAATTAATCCGAAGGCTAAATCGGGCCTTGATTGCAAAGCAAAAAGTAGAAATTTTCAAGCCTGCTGTGGACACCCGATACCATACGACAGATGTCGTGTCTCACAATGAAAGCGCTATCCGTTCCACTCCCGTGAATTTTGCAGATGACATTCTGCTAATAAGCGGGGACTGTGATGTAATCGGAATAGATGAAGTTCAATTTTTTGACGATCAAATCATCTCAGTAGCCCAAAAACTTGCCAATTCTGGAAAACGAGTAATCCTAGCTGGTTTGGATATGGATTTCGAGGGAAATCCTTTTGAACCAATGCCTCAACTTATGGCTATAGCAGAATACGTAACAAAGGTGAATGCAATCTGCATGAATTGTGGTGACCTCGCAGCTTTTTCGTATCGCTTGAATGATACAAAAAAACAGGTTCAACTAGGAGAGAAAGAAAGCTATGAAGCTAGATGCAGAAAATGCTTTTATGGAAAATCTATTAATTCGTGATATGCTTAAGAAAACAGCGGGAATCGTTCTTAATTCGATAAAATTCAAAGAAACAAGTATAATTGTGAAGATTTTCACACGTGAACTGGGATTGAAATCCTATCTAGTCAATGGAGTTCGAACACAATCTAAAACAAACAAAATAGCACATTATCAACCGCTGACTATTTTAGATCTTATAGTTTACGAAAAGATAAATACTGGATTGAATCGAATCGCTGAAGCTAGACTTTTGAGAAATCACCAACTGATTTCATTTGAATTTACTCGAATAGGAATAGCTCTATTTATTACAGAGGTAATCTCAAAGTCTATTTACGAGAATTACCAAAACGAATCCCTTTTTGATTTTTTGGAAAATTCAATTGAGGAACTGGATCATCCTGCTTCCAAACTTGACATATTCCCACTGGCTTTTTTGACTGAATTAGCCGGCTTCTTAGGCTTTGCTCCTGATACTGCTCAAGGATACCTTGATGAAAGCCGTTCACAACCTTTTACTCAAGAAGAAATTAAAGAAGCTCGCTGCTTCTTAGATGAGCTAATGGTAAAAGTCTATTCTTGTGATAAGAAAATTAACCTCATACTGAGACGGAAACTATTGGATCACTTATTAGATTTCTATAGCGAGCATTTGGAAAATCCCGGCATTTGGAAGTCCATGACTGTATTAAGACAAGTATTATCTTAATCAACAAATACATCGTTGACAAAATAAAAATTTGCAAATTCCAAATCCAAGGGTTAATATTGTGTCATCACTATTCGTGAGCAGACCAACCAGCTTTGGTTTGTTTATTTCCTGAAGATCTTTTTTGCTCAGAAAATCATTCACAATCGCAATTACCGCATTTCATAATACTATTTATTTCATTATCTCTTTATGTACAACATAGAAGAACTCAGAATCAGATTACTGTCTGAGCTGAAGGAAATCGCAGAGGAATTAGGTGTCAAAAACCACAAATCCCTCAAAAAAGACGATCTCGTATACGCTATTCTCGATCAGCAGGCAATTACGCCAGAGCAGGCTTTGCCAAAAAAGAAGCCTTCCATCGCAAATGCCAGCCCTGCTGAACCTGAAGTAATAAAACCAAAAACTGTAGAATCAAAAAAGGCTGCCCCAGTAGCAGCAAAAACTGAAGAATCAAAAAAAGCAGCTCCAGCAGCAAAAATTGAAGAACTAAAAAAAGCAGCTCCAGCAGCAACTATTGAGGAAGCAGAATATAAGCCAAAATTTAAGAGGCAAAATGTAACCGAAATACCCACTTCACCTCATACTGAAAGTGCAGAGGTTAGTCCAAGGGAAATTAAAGAATGGAAACCAAAACGAGAATCCCCGAAAGAACAACCTGAAAAAAAGCCAAACGCTGAAGCTTCCCCAGAAGAACCAAAACTTTTTAGACCTCGAAAAAAAGTATATGAAGAAGAATCGACTGCTTCCACACCAGTAGAGACTACTTCCGAAACTCAGCCTTCCAGACCGGAACAAGAGGTAGAACTCCCAAAAAGAAAAAATCTCAAACCCCAAGATGAGGAATTTGCACCAGCAGCTGAAGTAGTCCCCCTGGCCAACCGCAAAAAATCTTATGTACACCCTAGAGAATTTGACGGAGTAATCGATAACGAAGGCGTATTGGAAATGATGCAAGAGGGCTACGGCTTCCTACGCTCATTGGATTATAATTATCTTGCTTCGCCTGACGATATTTATGTTTCTCCAAGTCAAGTCAAGCTATTTGGCCTGAAGACTGGTGATCATATCAAAGGATCTATTCGCCCACCAAAAGAAGGTGAAAAGTATTTCGCCTTATTAAAAATCACTACGGTAAACGGTAAGACAACGGACGAAATCAGAGATCGGGTGCCATTCGAGTACCTCACTCCACTTTTCCCGGAAGAAAGATTAAACCTCTCTACCACAGGAGATAAGTTCTCTACGAGAATTGTAGATCTATTTGCTCCTATCGGAAAAGGTCAGCGAGGAATGATCGTAGCTCAACCAAAAACCGGTAAAACAGTATTACTACAACAGATTGCAAATGCAATCACAAAAAATCACCCTGAAGTCCACCTGATGATCCTTTTGATCGATGAGCGACCTGAGGAAGTGACAGACATGGCTAGATCAGTAAATGCAGAGGTAATTTCCTCCACATTTGACGAAACTGCCGACAGACACGTGAAGGTTTCCAATATTGTTTTGGAAAAAGCCAAGCGTATGGTGGAAGTAGGTCATGACGTAGTAATCCTTTTGGATTCTATCACCAGACTTGCAAGAGCACACAATACCGTAGTACCAAGTTCCGGGAAAATTCTCTCTGGTGGTGTGGATGCAAATGCGCTTCACAAGCCAAAGCGTTTCTTCGGTGCAGCTCGAAATGTTGAACATGGAGGTTCATTGACTATAATTGCAACAGCTCTTGTAGAAACAGGTTCTAAGATGGATGAAGTGATCTTTGAAGAATTCAAAGGAACTGGTAATATGGAACTTGCACTAGACCGCAAGCTTTCCAACAGAAGAATCTATCCTGCCATCGATGTGCTTAACTCAGGTACTCGCCGTGAAGACCTTCTGATGGATAAGGAAGAAATGCAACGCGTATGGATTTTAAGAAAATTAATGAGTGATATGAACTCTCAGGAATCGATGGAATTCCTCCTAAACCGGATGAAAGGAACTCGCGATAATGCGGAGTTCCTAATCAGTATGAATGGGTAGAGATGTTTGATGTCAGATGTATCATTATTTGTAAAATCTGACAATACTCAAGTACAATTAACCTTAGAATTTGGTCAAATAACTAATGAAAAAACCGGCTTTAGAGAGTCGGTTTTTTCTTATTCACACCTTTCCTATTGGCAGTGTTCCTGTGTCTAAAGGGCTGAATTTTCTTATCAAATATATAACATGCAAAGGAACAACAGGTGGATTCAAGCTATAAATGCAACAATACCATTGTTATCTAGAGCCTTTACAAGAACTTCACTAGGCGATAAATAGCGGTACCTTTTTCTGGGTCTGTTGTGCAATATATTTTTCGCCACTTTTACGGCTTGTTCATCAATGTCGTCAAAGTTAGTTTTCTTGGGGAAATACTGCCTGACGAGCCTATTCAAATTTTCATTTGCATCACTTTCCCAACTGTCGTAAGCTGTTGGCAAAGTTCGGTAAGCTAATAAGCCAATGGCTTTTAAGTTACTTTGTAATTCTAAATTTTTTGAATCCGTATCTGTGAGTTTTAATCTGTTTGAATCTTTCAATTTCACTCTTTCAGAATTGTCACTTAAGCTTTGTGACTATTGTGCACTATGCGGTTCATAAAAATTCTGTCCTATACTTTTCAGCCCTACTCCTCTTTATCTTTTTTTCGTTTAGGGATCTTAGGTTGTCCAAGACCCACACTTCCTTGCAATCCACTAAATGTAGCTCTCCACCATCCACCAAAAATAAACTTGGCCTTATCTCGCTCAAAATAGATAGTTGAAGTAATCCGATTGTTAAAAAGTTTCCGAGGGTTACTATTCTTGATAAGTGTATTTGCCGCAAAAGTCAATAGTCCTAATTTTCCTTTTCCAGAGCGCATACTTACGGTATCCAACAATTGAATCTTCAGGTCACTATAATTTAAATTCATTTTGCCCCAAGCCTCATCTTCATTCATCTTAAAATCCCACTTCCCATCAGTAACTTTTCCACAAACTATCTCGACGAATACCCCATTGGAAACCATACTATTTATCCTTCTCAAGTCAAATTCTCCAATAGCCACATTCATATCCATCGGATATGGGGCGTCAAAAAACAAAGTAGAATTCAGTTCTATAAGTCCTTCGCCCATAAGCTTTGACTGAGCCTTCAAATACATTTTTTCCAAAGGATAGGTATTGCCTTTTTTGGAAAGTGCGAAAGGTGCCATACTTAGATTCAACTCCTCAAATCGGATAGATCCCGGTATCATCGCTCTTGCAGCGAATTCCTGATATCGAATAAACACGTTGGTAGCAGTCACCGAATCCACCAACATATCAAAAGGCGAATTTTTCATCAACTCCTGTGGCATAGGCTTTATGATTCCTTCACGTCTAGATAGCCGCTTATCCCGAAAGACATCTAACTGCATCCCATCTAAGGAAACTTTTCTTGCCTTTAGTACCTGCAAATTGAAATAGGTGTCAAAATCTATATCCAATATTGAAATCCGCTTCACGGTTCCATCAATTGCATCTGATTGATAGCCCAACTTTTTGAAGTAGTTATACCTCCCTACTGTAGTTCCAAAACTAACTTCTTCTAAAAATAGGTTATTTTCCAGAAATCTAATTCTCCCGACTTCCAGTTTATTCAAGCTGTCATCAGTATATAAGATATAATTGGCAAACGAAAGACTCAGATCTTTTTCTAGTAAAAACTGAGGTCTGATCTCCTGATCAGAATTCATCAAATTGAGATCTAGTCCTTTCATACCAAAGTCAATATTATTGAAAGCCAGCCTCGGCATTTTGTCAGAATCCTTTGTGTGAGCTTTGATTTGACCTTGCTGAATTAGAATATCTCTCAGGATAATTGAAGAAACAAGTTCGCCCTCTTTTCTCACGCTAGGGTCCTTATCCGGAGCCGTTTTTTCAATTCGATCCAAATAAAGATCGATAACCGGATCCTTTAGCCGCAGCTGTGAAATATCAAAAACTCCTGTGGATTCAATTTGCCTCAAGCTATTGTGCTTGATTCCGAGCTCAGCAACTTTCGCCGATAGGATCGGGATACCAGGATATCCGGTTGTATTGGTTGGAATAATCTGAAAATCTGAAAATATGGTCTCTTCTGCTTTGTTATTTACAAGCAATGATGAAAACTTCACGTTATGTATACTATCTGGGAGTGCGAAGGAAAAATCTTCCAATTTCAAAGTAATATCCTCGAATAATCCAGTGAAATTTTCCCTTGTAGTCATTGAAGAGTCAAGAAATAATCCACTTACACCAAGATCAAAATTGGTTTTGATAGATTGGACATCATTTTCTCCGACCACATAGTTAATGGCCAGCTGAGAATTCAACGCATCTATTCGCTGAATGCTAATCTCTTCAATCGATTTTGGCAAGTCGTTCCCAGTCTTCAAATTCTTGTTCCGCTTCTTCTCGGATGACTCAAATCCACGGATGACATTCAGATTAATCTGACTTCCATCTACGGAGAGTTGATTAAATTTAAGCTTGTTATCAAAGAGGAAAGATTGCAAATCCACCCCTTGAAATGCTACACGAGGCAATTTGACTTCAAATTCGATCTTGCTTTGGATAGCCTTTGAGGGGAAAAGCCGAAGGTTATCGATAAAAATAGTTTGCGATTTTGAATTGTAGTTGAGCTTATCGGTTCCGATCTCATAGCTTCCTCCGGCCACGCTGAACGCATATTTTTTCAAACTCAAGTCAATCTCATCTGAGAAAAAAGTCCGGTCATTGGCTGATAGCTTACCTCGCTCGATCAAAAATCCCTTTAAGCTTAAGGAAAGGCTATCCTCACTCAATACGATATCCCTATTGCCAGAAAAATTCTCATATCGGACTCTTCCATCACTAAAGCTGACCGAATCAATGCTGATATATGAAAAATAAGAAGCTAGCAAATCACCAACTTCTCCCGCTGAATCAAATTGATCAAAAGATTTATCCTGCTCCTTTTTCTTCCGAAACCGAGCTAATTCAACGATCGGCGCGGGAACTAGTATTTGGTTAATCATGAGCTTCTCATCCCAGAAAGCCGCCTTCAAATCTATTCCCTCGATCCGAAATTCAGGTACTTTCACATTGATGACCACAGTTTTATTATAGTTGTCCAGCACAGCAGTAAGTGAATCGGGACTTTCTGGTCTCAAGGAGAAATCTTGAATTACGATAAGAGATTTTTTCGAATCGATAATCACTTTTCCTGCTAAGAACTCATGTAGATTATCCCGCAGCTTAAGCCGGTATTTATCTAGACTTAAGACCATTTCATTCGCTAAAAAGATATCCTGAATAGATGAGTTCAGGTTAGGCTGAATCAGAACATCTTCCAATAAAAGACTGAAACTCTCGAAACCAATATCATTGCTTCGGATTCCAGCTTCGTCTGTAAACTGAACTTCACCATTTTTCAAATCAACTCGCTTGATCACCACGGCATCCATATAACCTTGGAGCAACTCAGAAGCCTTACCCTCTTTGAAAGATTTTTTCTCTTGCTCATTCAATTCGGTAAATTCCACTTTTGGAGACTCGATGATCAGTTCATCCATTTCCAATCGACCTTCATTGTAAAAACGTTTCAGGTTCGCACTGTTCAGCGAAAGCTTTGGCAAAGTCAATCGAATAATGTTGCCCAAGTCCAAATTAGTCAGCGCATCTGCTCTAGGTTCGATTCGAAGGTTCTCGACTAGTAATTCATCTTTAAATGATGATAAACTCACCCGATCCCCATAAATGACATGTACGTCGTCCGATAGATATAAACTTGCCTTTCTAATATCCATCGACGCCTCTTGCCCATAAAAAAATTGATTGGTTTTTTGGGCTTGGTTTTTTCCCAAATAAAATTTGATCATGTTGAAATTCAATTCAGCGATCTCAATTCTATTTTTTAACGAATCGTTAAAATCTGAAGTCAGAAACCTCCCCTTTACCACCGAAAGTTCTTTGACTTCAATGGATTCTAATATTCCATCAATTAATTCATTCAAATCTCCAGTGGCGGTATTATCACGCAATTTGCTATCCTTACGCTCCACTTTAAAATCTGGATTAGTCAGTACGATCTCATCAATCATTACTTGAGAGGTCATAAATGCATTATTAAGATCCACATTTCCTACTCTCAGATCTTTGAGCGAGACCTCATAGTACGCTCTACTAGCCTTGGTTCGATCTGGTGTAAGCTGTACTCCCCTTAAGTCAATTTTATTTCCCAGAGAACTGACTCTTACGCTTATTGCTGAGATTGTATGTACTCCGTCAGGAAGTGGGAAATTGACATTTTCGAGCTCGAATTCAAATCCTTTTGCATTAAAGGGCGTCTTCCACTCTTGTCGAGTAGCCCAATTGATATCTTTTACAATCAATTTTGTATTCTCTGCCTTTAGGGAATTATCGCTTAGAAAGTTTAAGAAGAAAAGATCTGCATGGACAATTTCAATTTCATGAATATATACTCCCGCAAATCTAAATCTACCAATACTTTTCTTGATCTCATTTTCTAAAGCTTTTACTCGAGACTCTATTTGGGGATCAAATGCACCGGTAGCATCATTATCATATTGCTCCCTGGAAGGCATTTCCATACTAAGATTCGGATTGTCAATCTCAATCTTTCCAATGGAAACTATCCCAGAGGAGAAACTATACCAGAGACTTTTGATTGCAAGCTGATCCAAGTAAAGATCAAAAAGCACCTGATCCTGTTGATCCACTCCAGCATTCACTGGTTTTAGTATGATTCCATCTAGAAATAATCCCCTACGAATAAGTGAAAAATTCACCCGATTAAAATCAACTTCATAAATCCCCTTTGTGGATTGATTTATTTGAATTCTAGTCCAATTGGCAAGTAAAAGGTTGGAGCCAAAATAAACCACAAACTCTAAAAACAGGATCGACAAAAAAACAATAGTGAGAAACCTCACTATTTTTTTACGAACTGGATACTTAGGTTTTTTTATTTGGGGCGTTGTACTCATTCATAGAAATTTTTAACAAAATACGTAATTCACATCTATTTGAAACGAAAAAAGCAGCACATAAGTGCTGCTTTTACAGAATTGCTGTAGGAGAAGGATTCGAACCTCCACGAGGTGGTTAGGCGATAGTTCGGATGAATTATGCTTTATGCTAAGTTCCTCACCCCCGAGACAGGAGGGCTTGTCTGCCAATTTCAACACCCTACAAGTTGACGAATCTAGCTTATTTTGTTTTCTTTGCTTAAATCAGGAAACAGCTTATATTTTTCTGAAACACTAAAATTCTATTAACTCGAAATTAGAAATACAATTGGTTTATTAAAAATTTGGCAACAAAAATTTTATTTATTTACAGTATTCGTACTAAAAAGAGTATTTATTTCACTAATTAAAATTAAAAATCCAATGCTGTTGATTGATTATGGATTTAGTAATGATTGTAATTCCGAATGCTAGTATGAAAATGAATTAATTAGCAGGATAATTCATAAGAGCCAAAAGGACATAAAAAAACCATGAAACAAAATTTCATGGTCTTAGTCAATTAACAATAAACCCAAAATAACCTGCTGTAGGAGAAGGATTCGAACCTCCACGAAGTAGTTAGGCAAATTTACGAGCTCAGTAAATGCTTTATCCCAGTGACCTCACCCCCGAGACAGGAGGGCTTGTCTGCCAATTTCAACATCCTACAGTGTAGCTTAATGTACTTAAGAAAATCAACCTTGTGTTGCATTTTTCTAATACTTCAAATATAGCCGAATGATCTGTTTATTAAAAATATTTCAACAAGAAATCTAATTTTTTACAGTATTTTTAATGGAATCGATTGAGAAATGCTGATACTGTAATTAATTGACTTTTTTATAAGCTAGATTGACAGATCTTCAATAGTATGCTTTAATTTTAATGATTCAGCAGGTATTAGATCATTTTTTTGCATATAATTTAATAATAAATACTATTTATTATAATTTCGTTAAAATTTAGCTATTCATACGTAACGTAATTTCGCCATTTTTCGAGCGCACCCTCAAAATCAGAAGGAAGAGGCACTTCAAAGTAAAGCTTCTCCTTGCTGACAGGATGGATAAAACCCAGAGATTTAGCGTGTAAAGCTTGTCTTGGAAGAATCTGAAAACAATTGTGAACAAAGGCCTTGTACTTAGAAAACTGAGTTCCTTTCCGAATCTTATCTCCACCATAGGTCGCATCATTGAAAAGCGGATGGCCAAAAGATTTCATATGCACGCGTATCTGATGTGTCCGCCCGGTTTCCAAATTACATTGAAGCAATGAAATATAACGCAAACGCTCTATTACCTTCCAATTAGTCACGGCATGCTTGCCATAACTCCCATCCATAAAGACATCCATGACTTTACGATTTTTGGCACTCCTTCCCACATTCCCAGTTATAGTTCCTAATTCGCCCTCTGGCTCTCCCCATACTAAAGCTAGGTAAGTCCTTTCTATTGTATGATGAAAAAACTGTGCTGCAAGATGAGTCATAGCAGTCTCTGATTTGGCAATAACCAAAAGACCGGATGTGTCTTTGTCTATCCGATGCACCAAACCCGGTCTACCTGCATTGCCTTTCATTTCGGGCAAATTCTGAAAATGATAAACCAATCCATTAACCAGCGTTCCCGTCCAGTTGCCTTGTGCCGGATGGACAACCATCCCGGAAGGCTTATTTACCACCATTAGGTGCTGATCCTCATAAATAATCTTCAGATCAAGGTTTTCTGGAATGATCTCCGTATCGCGTCGGGGCTTTTCAAAGAGAACCTGAATATCATCTTCCGGCTTAATCTTGTAACTACCTTTTGTATTTTCACCATTTACTTTAATAGAACCAGAATCAATGGCTTGTTGAACCCGACTTCGCGTAGCAAAAGCCACTTTGTCGGTCAAAAACTTATCAACTCGGATTGGTGACTGACCTTTATCAACAATAAAACGATAATGCTCATATAATTCTAACTCTTCTTCTTCGATGTCGTCGTCGGCTTGCATGCTCATGTTGCAAAAATAAGATTATTAACTTTAAGAATCCGTTGAAATCCTGTTATCCATGCTTGAAGCCCTTCCAATCGTTAATCAATCGCTACATCATCCCATTTTAGAGGCTAAAGGAGTGTTTTTGGCAGTTAAGCGCCTAGATTTAGTTCATCTTTCCGTTGCCGGAAATAAGTTTTACAAGCTAAAGTATAATCTTGAAGCGGCAGTTTCGAATCATTTTGATAAGATTCTAACTTTTGGAGGTGCCTATTCCAATCATATTTATGCTACAGCTGAGGCAGCCAAAGCAGTAAATCTCAAATCAATTGGGATCATCCGAGGTGAGCGGGTAGAACCACTAAATCCTACCTTGGCTCATGCAGAATCATTGGGAATGGATTTACACTTTGTCGATCGATCTACCTATAAATTAAAAAAAGAAGCAAGCCTGCTAGAAGATGCGGTGAAGAAATTTGGATCATTTTACCTCATCCCCGAAGGTGGCACAAATGAACTTGCAATAAGGGGAACCTCCGAAATCTTGAAGCCTGAGGACAATTCCTATTCTCATGTTGCTACTTGCATTGGCACGGGAGGAACCTTTGCAGGGATGATTAATTCCCTTTCCAGAGGACAGAAGATTCTCGGTTTTTCTTCGCTCAAGGGTAATTTCATTCATGCAGAAATTAAAGAATTATTGGAAAATCATCAAATCAATAGCAAAGGTGATCATCAGATTTTCGATCAATTCCATTTTGGAGGTTACGGGAAGTACAATCAGGAATTGATTGACTTCATCTGGTGGTTTTTTGAAAGCTTTGAAATAGTCCTCGATCCTATCTACACTGGTAAAATGATGGCTGGAATATGGAAATTGATAGACGAAGATTTTTTTCCCATTGGGTCAAAAGTTCTGGCTATTCACAGTGGAGGGCTTCAGGGTAATACTGGATTTACAGCTCGTACAGGAATTAAGCTCCCGTCTCTTTCAAGGTAAAAATATCGTCCGCTTCTTGGGGATGAATGACCAGCACATTCGCCAAAACAAGCCGAACCAAAGTTTTCGAAGCGATGAATTTTGGTAGCTTAGCCAGTATTGCATATTCTTTTAAGGTGATCTTGCCGGTCTCCTGCATCGCCTTCATCAGTAATTCCTCTTTCCAACTGTAGGTGAAAATCGTATCTCGTTGAGCTTTTCCCCTGCGCAATACTTCCCATACTTCTCGGCTTGCCTGTACACTGCGATCCGCAACCCGAATAAAGGCTTGTTTGCGGTCTTTTTCTTTCAAATAATGAGGGCGATCACTGCTTAAGGGAATTTTAAAAACTGCGACTCCTTTTTTCTCATTTAGCTTAATCAAAAAAACTTCGTAGGCCAACTGAGGAAAGATCAACTCACGAATGGCTTTTTCCATCACAAAAATCTCTTCTTCGATAAAACGCTGTCCACTCACCGTACCATCATCATCCACACCAATCAGCAAATTACCCCCTACAGTATTGGCTAAAGCAATCAGCTCTCGGACGATTTTCTCTGGATAGGTTGCTTTTTTCTTGAATTCAATTTTCAATCCCTCCCCTTTTGATGCGAGTATTCTGATGTCCTGAAGTGTCATTTTTTTACAATTATTTCAAAAACATGCGTATTAACCTACACCCAATTTCAATTGTTCCAATTGAGCTTTTTGCGACTGCCAATCATCTCTAAGTCTTGCCGCTTCCATGAAGTTGAGCTCTTTTGCAGCTTTTTCCATTAGTTTTTGAGTCTGCTGAATCAATTTTTCCAGCTTATCCTTGCTCAAATACTGGACCACTGGATCCGCTGCCATACTCCCCTCTCCTGGCATTGGCTCCGCGTAGAATTTCGCATTCTTCTTAGAATCGGCCACTTTCGTTTGTCCCAAAATTTTGTCTCGGGATTTTATGATAGTAGTTGGCGTAATGCCATGTTCGGTATTGTATTCGATTTGAATGACTCGTCTTCGCTTAGTCTCGTCCATCGCTCGCTCCATGGAACCTGTAATTTTATCAGCATACATAATCACTCGCCCTGCCGAATTTCGAGCTGCTCTACCGATTGTCTGTACCAAGCTTCGCTCATTTCTCAGGAAGCCTTCTTTATCTGCATCAAGAATTGCAACCAAAGAAACCTCTGGCAGATCCAAGCCTTCTCGTAATAAATTAACCCCGACGAGGACATCAAAAACACCGAGTCGAAGTTCTCTCAGAATCTCAACTCGATCAAGGGTCTTAACTTCAGAATGAATGTAACGGGACTTAACGCCGGCACGCTCGAGGAATTTTTGTAGCTCCTCAGCCATGCGCTTAGTCAGCGTAGTCACTAATACTCTGGCATCAGTTTTTATAGTTTGGTCGATTTCTTCCAGTAAATCATCGATTTGATTCTGACTTGCACGTACTTCTATCATAGGATCCAAAAGTCCCGTTGGTCGAATAATCTGCTCCACCACTTCCCCTTCAGTTAATGCAAGTTCATAATCTGCAGGCGTAGCGGAGACATAGACGACTTGACCGGCTAAGTCCTCAAACTCATCAAATTTCAGAGGACGGTTATCCAAAGCCGATGGAAGCCGGAATCCGAAGTCCACCAGATTTACCTTTCTAGACCGGTCACCACCCCACATCGCTCTTACCTGCGGCAGTGTGACATGACTTTCGTCCACGACCAACAAAAAATCATCCGGGAAATAATCCATCAGACAGAAAGGCCGCATCCCTGGCTCTCTACGATCAAAATATCGGGAATAATTCTCCACTCCTGAGCAATAGCCCAATTCCCTAATCATCTCCAGATCAAACTCTGTGCGTTCCTGAAGCCGCTTCGCTTCCATGAATTTCCCCTCCTTTTCGAAGAAGTTCACTTGGGCCACCATGTCATCCTGGATCTCTTTGATTGCAGTATTGATGGTATCGCGACCAGTCACGAATAAGTTTGCAGGAAAAATAGAGATGATTTTTTCATCGTTAAGCTTCTTTCCAGTGGCTGGATCAAAACGCTGAATCGCCTCGATCTCATCCCCCCAAAAGAATATCCGATATCCCCAATCAGCATAAGCCACAAAAATATCTACAGTATCCCCTTTAACTCGAAAGGTCCCATGAGTCAGCTCTTGCTGTGTCCGACTATAGAGAATATCCACCAGCTTGAAGAGCAATTGGTTTCTCGGAATTCGGTCACCCTCCTGTAACCGGATAATATTCTTTGCAAACTCCTCTGGATTTCCTATTCCGTAGATACACGAAACAGAGGCCACAACGATGACATCTCTTCTGCCCGTCAACAGCGACGAAGAGGCACTGAGCCTCAGCTTTTCAATCTCCTCATTGATCGAGAGATCTTTTTCGATGTATGTCCCTGAACTTGGTATAAAGGCTTCTGGCTGATAGTAATCGTAGTAGGATATAAAATATTCAACTGCATTCTCTGGGAAAAACTGCTTGAATTCTCCGTAAAGCTGTGCTGCAAGTGTCTTATTATGACTAAGAATCAGTGTTGGCTTTTGTACTTGCTGAATTACATTTGCCACGGTAAAGGTCTTTCCAGATCCAGTCACACCTAGTAATACTTGGGATTTTTCCCCGTTATTAATGCCTTCGACCAGTTTTTCGATCGCTTTTGGCTGATCGCCTGTAGGCTGATAATCTGACGTAAGTTTGAATTCCATGAGGTTGCTTGAAGTTACCCAACACCATTACCCTATCCAAAAGTTTTCGGTGGGCAAAAATTTATTGCCCACCCAGTCGATATTTACCGATATTATAATATAAGTAGTTGGTACGAAGAATAATGACTAGAAGAATAGGTATTAGACTTGGATGAAAAGACTGCCAGCCTAAAATCCAAAACACTACTGCTGCATCTGCCATGATCAAGGCAAAGAGTAAATACTTTCGAACCCATGGGGCAAGTGTCTTGGACCAAAGTCCTATGACTAACAGAATATGTCCCGGGAAGGCCCAGAGGATATTCCAATTCCACTTGGTAGCAGTGTGCGCTGTAGCAAACCACAATAAAGTGACTACAATACCAGCTAGTCCCAACAGGCCGAAAAAGGCCAGATCAAAGCCAATAAGTAGTTTTTTCTTTTTAAAACCTATAAATGTAATCGCTGTGAAAATGGTCAAAATCAGCCAAAAAATCCAATAGGGATTAAAGGCTCCAATTGATTTTTCTTCTTTTGGAAATTCAATGATCACGAGGGTCTCCTTCACCAAAGGTCGTGTGGGACCATCTCCTTGAATATCTGCCCGGGCAAATGACTCAAACATGTAATCCGGAAGAAACTGCTCTTGCAGGGGGCTGGCATCCACATCGATCACAGCTCCTAATGCCAAATCTATTCCCAGGTCTGCCCAGGGCAGTGAATACACATACTCATCGATAAGATTTCGAAAAGTCTTTTGGTCGGGTTCCTTCACTTCATCTCTCCAGATAAGCTTATCACCCAATACCAGATCCACTGCATCTCGGATCCGAGTGGCGCAGTTGTCATAGAAGAAGTCGTAGCGATAGAACCGTCGCTCTGGCTGGTAATTGACCTGAAGAAACTCCAGCATGTAGTCCGTCTGCTCTGGATTTAGATCAAGGATTTGCTCTTTGATCCCACGGCCCTGACGGTCATATTCGGCGACAAAAGCCGCAAATGCACTGACCGAAAGCATGTAGTCCAGCTTACCTCTTACAAACTTCCCGTAGAAATTAGGCGTATTAAAATCGAAGGTGCCGTAGTTGAATACATAGTCCTCGCCGCTCGACTTATCCAGCACCCGAACCGCTGAGTGACCAAAGGCAGAATAAAGCTCATTCCCCGGATCGGCAGTCAACAAAGAAATCTGGTGGGATTGCCCCATCACTCGCCCTAAGCCACTGAAGATCAGTAAAAAAAATAAGGTTATATATTTTTTTGATCGGATCATTATTTTTAACTTATATTTTCTTTTTAGACTAGTTTTCCATGAATACCAGGTTCAAAACGTTGTCCCATTTTTCTTTTTTCAAACGCCGAATATACTCGATATTATTGGCAGTTTTAATCTATTGCCTTCCGGCAAACCTTATTCGGGCTCAAGAGATCAACTCCTTCAAGACTATAGGTTCGGGGAATTATGACAATCCTACAATTTGGGAGGTGTTTAATGGAGTGAGTTGGGGGGTGAGTTTAGTCCAACCTAGTTTTATGAACGACATCTATATCGATCAGAAACACTTAGTAACTTTGACCGCAAACGAGCAAGCGAAAAGTGTTTTTATCAATGCTGAAACAAATGCTGGACAAAAATTAAACCTATCGGGATTCGCATTAGAAATATATGGATCGCTCAATGCTTTTTCCGGTGCAGCGCCAGGCAGTCCCTCTGGCACATGGAATAGTCAGAATTGGATTGGAAATTCCATTGACAGCAAGTTGGTTTTTCGAGGAAATTCCAGAACTATCCTTTTGAGAACTGCTTGGAGTGGGTTGACTACGAATAGCAGATACAGTGTAATTTTCGATCCCGATCCAGGAGTTGAGCTGATTATCGAGAGCACATTTAAAGCACTTGATTTTACAATCCGGTCGGGAACATTAGTTCAAAAACTGAGCATTTCTGGATGTGCTTCACTATCCTTCAATAACGAAACAATCAATTCTGGAGTAGGACCTTTTGGTGTGTTACGAATAGAGAATGGCGCAAAGCTTGTATCAGAATGTGATGCAGGGATATTATTCAGATCAGCTTCAATCAGTGCACATATTTTTGACCTTCAAGAAGGTGGAGAATTAATTCTGGAGGGATCAAACCCAAGAATTGAGGCGGCAACTTATCAGTTGAATGGGACTGTGATTTTTAGAGGGGGAACAATTCCGAAAACTTTCCTGAGCAGTTCATTTTCGGATGCCGGGACTCCCAATCGAGTGACAAATTTGGAGCTTCGAGGAAATCAAAATCTAAGTCTCCCCGGTACTTTTTTCGTTCAGGGAGATCTGATTCAATCTGGTTTGGGAGCAATCTTAACAAGCCCAACTGATCTCCATTTTGTTGGAGATTTAAACCAAAACATCAGTGGATTTGCTTTGACAAGTCAGAATCTAATTGTGAATAAATCAGGTGGAAGAGTCAATTTGAATCAGAACCTAGCAGTCACTCAAACTTTCTCCATGGTCAGTGGGATTGTGAATTTCAACGATAACAACCTCTCTATAAACAGTTCCTCAATCGGGGGATTAGTCTATACTTCAGGGTCTTGGGAAAGGCTGCGAGAAGTCCAATACTTTTCCTTACCAAGCATCCTAAATGCTTCAAATGCAACATTCCCTTTCGCAGACCGACATCAAAAAGGAATTCGAAGTGTAAAACTTTTAGGGAATACGGGGCGGGAGGATCTTCGAATTCGATTTACTGAGTATCTCGGTGCAGAATATAATTCCAATTTTAATGACAATGATGGCATCCCTATACGCTATCGATTATACAGCTATTTCTCCTTTTTTGGTATGACAGCCAATTCCGATCCGCTCGAACTGCGCATTTCGGCAGATAACTTAATCGTCGATCAGGTGGATGATTTACGGATCGTGTCTACTGGCTATGCAGCTCCGGGCACCCATTTACCAGGTTTGGATCCTGTATTACTATGGGCACGCAGAAGTTTGACTTTTTCTGAGTTGGAAGGGATAAATTATACTATAGGAAGCTTTCGTACCCTGAGTATCTTACCGGTCACTTGGTTAAGTTTCGATGGTGAGAGAAAGTCAAAAGAAATACGGCTTACATGGAAAGTAGCTTCTAATACTGCTGAAAGTACCTATGAAATCTTTCGCTCTGAAAATGGATTTACCGACTGGAAAAATATTGGATCATTGACCAATCATAAAAATTCAGAAATCCCTGTTTACCATCAATTTTCTGACCTTGATTCTTACCCGTTCCAGAATTACTATTACCGAATCAAACAAACTGATTTCTTACCCGGAAGCTCTTGGAGTCAAGTGATTCTTATCAAAGCACTACTTTCCGCTACACGCTCTATCCAAATTTCTCCAAACCCTTATTCTGGAGGTTCCATTCGAATAAATATTCCAGCAGGGCTAGATTTCGTACAGTCTGAACTTACGATTCTTGATTTTGCAGGAAAATTATATTTCCAAGGATCATTCAATCAATTAATCTTAGAGCAGCGATTGCTGCGTTTACCTGCAGGAATTTACCTTATCCGAATTGACAATTCTGAATCCGCAGCACATATCCGATGGGTCAAGCGGTAAAGAATTGGCTAAGATTTAAATTGGAGGGCTATCATTTCTCCCATTTTTTCTAACTTCCGTTTCAGAATAACCCCAACTGATGACCTTTCTTCTCGTCTTACTGAGTGTTGCCATTCTGGTCTTGCTGATTGTCTGGGCCAAGCTGAATCCTTTTCTGGCCTTTCTGATCACATCAATATCAGCCGGTTTCCTTTTAGGGCTCCCTGCCGATCAGATCGCCAGTTCGGTGCAGCGGGGAATGGGCAATCTGCTCGGTGACTTAGTCATCGTGATCGTGGTGGGTGCCATGCTCGGTAAGCTAGTCGCCGAGTCTGGTGCCGCCCAGCAGATTGCCGGGACGCTAATGAAGATCTTTGGAGAGAAATACATCACTTGGGCTATGTCCCTGACTGGACTGATCGTGGGGATTCCACTCTTTTATAATGTGGGTTTTGTGCTGCTGGTACCTTTGGCCTTTACGGTGGCCTATCAGTACAAGATCTCCGCAGTATATGTGGGGATTCCCTTATTGGCAGCTTTGTCAGTAACGCATGGATTTTTGCCACCGCATCCTTCTCCTTCTGCACTAGTTGCACAGTTTGATGCCAATATGGGATTGACCTTATTTTATGGATTTTTGATTGCTATTCCTACCATCATCATTGCAGGTCCAGTCTTTGCCCAGACACTGAAAAATATCGAAGCAAAACCGCTACAAACTTTTCAAGCGGAAACCAAACCAGAGTCCGAGCTTCCAGGCCGGGCAAATAGCTTTCTGACTGCTTTGCTGCCAGTCTTCCTCCTTATTGGCACGACTGCTTTGAGTCTGAATACCCCGGAGGATAGTCCTTTTGCAAAGCTGATCACCTTCGTAGCTGATCCTGGAGTTGTGATGCTACTTTCTGTTTTGGTGGCGACTTACACGCTAGGGCTTAGGCGAAAATTCAGCATGCCTCAGCTCATGGATAGCTATACCGCTGCTACCAAGGATATTGCGATGATCCTCTTGATCGTCGCCGGGGCTGGAGCTCTGAAGCAGATCTTTACTGACACTGGTGTAAGTCTGGTGATCGCAGAAAGCTTACAGACTTGGGATATTCATCCCTTGATTTTGGCTTGGATTATTACAGCGATCATTCGCGTCTGTGTGGGTTCGGCGACTGTGGCTGGCTTGACTACTGCCGGAATCATCGCGCCACTGGTCACGACTATGAATGTGGATCCAAACTTATTGGTGCTAGCTATTGGGGCTGGAAGTTTGATGTTTTCCCATTTCAATGACGCTGGCTTCTGGATGTATAAGGAATTCTTCAATGTAAGCATCACAGACACCATCAAATCCTGGTCATTGATGGAGACCATCGTAGCAGTCATCGGCCTGATAGGCGTTCTTATATTAGATCTTTTTATTTAACTTAAATCTTATCAAATACACATGGAAACTCCAGAAAGCAATTTTGAAAAACTAGGACTTGAACTCCCTCCACCACCAACACCACTGGGAATTTACAAGCCTTGTTTGGTTATTGGAAATCAACTTTACCTCTCCGGACATGGTACGGTCCAATCTGACGGAACAGTAATCATCGGTCAGATTGGCAAAGACCTCACTCCAGAGGAAGGTAAATTAGCTGCCCGTCAAGTTGGCTTAGCTATGCTTGCCACAATCAAAGCAAATCTAGGTACACTTGATCGGGTGAAGCGCGTCATCAAAGTTTTTGGAATGGTGAATTGCGAAGCGACATTTTTATTACATCCCTACATCATCAATGGTGCAAGTGAATTATTTGTTCAGATCTGGGGGGAAGAAAATGGAATAGGTGTCCGTTCTGCGGTAGGATTGGGATCTTTACCTGATAATATCCCTGTGGAAATCGAAGCGCTGTTCGAACTCCACGAGGAAGCTTGAGGGTAGAGGAGACTCTAGAAGATGAGTGGCTTATATCCCAAAGAACTACGGGGAGGATGGTTTTCTGCCTTTGTTGATCAATATGATACAGATTAAGATGATAGAGCTTAAGGCTGAACTAGCGCTTTGTAGGAATGGAATATACTAAGGACATCTTTGACGTAATTCACGGCAAGATGTCCTTTAGCAAATCCACTTTTTACAATAGGGTCCTTGTAATATTTAGGGTCACTTTTCAAGGCCAAAAATTTAGAAACCTCCAGCCAGCTGTGCGTATCTTTCCCATATTTGATGGTCAATCTCCAAGCATCTTCTACATGTCCATGACCAATATTATAGGAAGCTAGGATGAATTTTAATCGCTCGTTTGTATCGGGTACACGTTCGATCCAAAACTTGTCCAAATAGCGTAAGTAGCGAACTCCACCAAGTAACGATTGAGCTGGATCACTTGGATTAGTGACACCAAAGCGTTCCAGGGTTACAGGCATCAACTGAAGCAGACCTTGGGCCCCAGCGTAAGACAGAGCCGTTGTATCAAATCGGGATTCTTTATATACTAGCGAGGCCAAGAGCCTCCAGTCCCAGCCTAGCTGCTGAGCACCCTCTTTGATGATTTCATCATACTGAGAAATTTTATTTCCCGCCAATGAAGAAAAAGGGCTGGTATTTCTAAAGTAAGAATTCTTGGAATTAAGAAAATATTTCGCGTAAAGAATCGGTATAAAACGCTTTAGTTTATCAGCTAACCAATTATCCAGTTTTTCCAAAAGGATTGGAGAATTATCTCTGACTACCCAGGCAACTTGGCCTTCTTTGCTGACTTTCCAAGAAATATCTAAATTATCATACATAGTGGCATTGGCCAAGGCAATATTTTGATCGGCAACGGTCCACTTGATTTTACCCGTCACCACTTGATCAATAAGCGCCTCTTCACGTTCAGCAGCTGACAGTATGGTTAACGCGAGCTGAAGAGAATCTTTCACTTGGGACAACTGAGATGCATAAGTAGTCCCTTGTCTCACGTAGATAGTATCTTGTCCCAAATCATCCCAAGTTTTGATCTTTTCTGAGCCCTTTATACCAACCAGCACGCTATTCATTTTTCCCAAAGGAATCGAAAAAGATGACCCAGCAGACCGATTAGGATTTTTCTCTAAATTCATAGCAATCAGATCAACTTTACCACTTTGGAGGTAATTGAACGCAAGATCGATATCTGAAACCAATACTAACCTAAGTTGTACATTCAATCGCTTTGCCAAATCCCGAAGCAGCTCATATTCATAGCCCATTCGTCTGCCTCGATAGATGTAGTAGCCCGCAGTGTTGTTATCGACAGCCGCGCGGATAAAACCTCGCTTTTCAATCCCTGGTAAATCAAGAATGTAAGTTTCCTTACCAAACTTCACCCCGAGACGCTTCTCCAAAAAGGTACATTGAACCCCTAAAACCAAGAGTATACCAATAAAAATAACCAAGATCAATGCTCTTCTCATTAAAGTGGATGATTGAAAACCAGAATGTTGAGAAGATAAATTGACAAATGCTATGCCAAAGGAAAAATAACGTAATCGTTAAAAAAAGCAAAAAAAATGATGTTCCGATTCTCGCCTAGATTGGCATTTACCAGTTAATTCTATTCTGGAATCTGAAATTCCTCAAAGCTATTTTGGAAAAAGATCTTTCCAGTAAGTCTCCGAAGTTCGATTTCCTGCTCTTTGATATTGAAGATTGAAGTGATCAGCCGATTCTGAGCAGTCAGCAAATTGACCTGAGCATCTCTGAATTCCAAATAGGAAGAAATCCCTAATCGAAATCGTTCCAAGGCAATTTCAGTACTTTCCTTTGCCACTTGATAATTCTTTTTCTCTACTTCCAGCAGACTTTTATTATTCACATAGGTATTGTACGACCGGTGAATATCTGATCTAAGTTGAATCTCAAACTGTTCAGTCGCATAGCCTTGCAGTCGCTCCTGCAGTCGGGCATTTTCAATCCGACGTCTCAACGTCAGTCCACTGAAAAGATTGATAGTAATAGTTCCACCTCCATTGAATCCCTGTCGCTGGTTTTGGAGCAAGAATCCAGCGTCAGAGCTGAAAGTATTGTTCACGTAATTTCCATTTAGATTCAAGATTGGAAGTCTGGAGGCCTGAAGCTCTTTCATTTGCAGGAAAGCAACATTTTCAGCCCGCTGCGCTAGGAGGAAATTTTTATTTTCCATAAGCGCATTTTCCTCCAGCTCTAGCAGCAAGAGTGGCTCCCCAATCAAGATGGTATCTTTGACAGTAAACTTCTGATCCGGCTGCAAAGCCATCAGCTCATTTAGATTAACTCGTGCATTCTGAATGACCTGCTCCTGAGTTAGCAGCAGTGTCAGATCCGAGTTGTAATCCACCTTTGCAGTCAGAAAATCTCGTTTCCCCGCACCGCCAAGTTCATACTGTGCCTGCGCAATATCTAATCTGGACTGACTGAATGCTAGGGTATTTTGCAATACTTCGTAGCGTTGAAGCTCCAATACCAGTCGGTAATATGCTGAAGAAATACCAGCAACGGTGTTTTCCACAACAACTTTTGATTCCAGTTCGCTGATCTCAGTAAGCTGACCCAAGCGTTTTATGACGACAAAGCTTTCAGGTCTGAAGCCATATATCGCAACTAAAGAAAAGTTCTCATTATCAGTTTTGGCTCCATCAATCTGACGAGGCTCTGGATCATTTCGAAATCTCTGTTCCACATCCTCTTTGCTGTAGCTTCTCAAATACGTCGCATCCACTCGCGGCATAAATAGATCTCCTTTACCGATCCGCTCTTCGCCTTTACGAATTGTAATGGTTTCGATCGCTATTTTAATCTGAAAATTATTTTCCAATCCCAATTGAATTGCTTTTTCCAAGTCAAGTGCTTCTTCACTTTGGGCAAATAAGCTTGTTCCAATTATGCTCAATAAGAACAATAGGCTAAGTTTCTTCATCAAATTCGTGCTAGTCTGGCTTCTTTAGAAGTCAAGTAGGTATAAATTGCTGGGATAATAAATAACGTTAAGATAGTCGCAAAAGCTAGCCCTCCAATTACGGTGGCACCCATGGGTACACGGCTCTCTGCTCCTGCTCCAAGTGCCAAGGCAATAGGAAGAATTCCCAGAATAGTAGATAAACTCGTCATTAAAATCGGGCGGAATCGAGCCACCGCAGCACCAAAGATCGCCTCTTCCACATCCATTCCTTGGGCTTTACGCTGGTTTGCAAATTCGACAATTAAGATACCATTTTTAGTTACCAATCCGATGAGCATGATAATTCCAATCTGACTGAAAATATTTAGCGTAAAGTCAAAGATCCACAGCGTAAATAAAGCTCCAAAAAGTGCCAATGGTACCGTAAACATAATCGTCAATGGATCTCTGAAGCTTTCAAACTGCGCAGAGAGCACCAAGTAGATCAGAACCAATGCAAAAATGAACGCGAAAAGCAAACTGTTGGAGCTTTCTCTAAATTCCTTTGAAGCCCCTGCCACATCGGTGGAGAAGCTATCATCCAAGACTTCAGCGGCGATTAGATCCATCTCGTCCAAACCATCGCCGATCGTGTACCCTTCTGCAAGGTTAGCAGATACTGTTGCACTCACGAATCGATTATACCGATACAACTGCGGAGGAGTACTTTTCTCCACAACTCGCACTAAGTTATCCAGCTGAATCAGCTCACCATTATCTGCTCGAACATAAAGCATTCGCAGATTTATCGGCTCGTTTCTATCCTCAATTTGCATTTCACCGACGACTTGATACTGTTTTCCATTTAGAATAAAGTAATCGAATCGCTGACCTGAATAAGAAAGTTGAAGTGTACGTGCTATTTCCTGAACTGAAACTCCGACATTTCTTGCTTTTTCCCGATCAATTTCGATCTCCAATTCAGGTTTTGTGAATTTCAAGTTGATATCTGAAAAGATAAATTTTTCGCTTTGTCCTGCCTTTTCCATAAAAGTAGGGATTACCTCTTTCAATTTATCGAGTGTCGGGGCCTGAAGGACATATTGAACAGGTAGGCCTCCTCTACGATCGCCGATTGATTGAGCTTGAGATGCAAAAGCTCTTACCGAGGTGACAGTCCGGAGTTTTTGATTGATCTGATCAAAGATTTGCTGCTGAGATCGCTCACGCTTATCTGCATCGGTAAGAATAAATCTTAGGAAGCCAGAGTTCGTACTGGCGGTACCAAATCCTGGAGAAGTCACAGAGATAATTCTGGATCGCTCCTCTTGAGGAACTTCATCCATAAAGTCAAATACCATTTGATCAATGACCCGATCCATGTATCCAAAGGTAGCTCCCTCAGGACCTGACATACTGATTCGGATTTCTCCCCGATCTTCTGTAGGGGCTAATTCTGTTTGGATATTATTAAAGAGTAGATATAATCCTCCACCCATTGCCGCTATCAAGAGAAAGGCCATCCATCTGACTTTCATAAAACCAGTTAGCGCCCGATCATATAAATTGTTCAACCAGAGAAATCCTGGCTCAGTCCAATTGTAAAAGGCACTTTGCTTTTCCCTGCGCTTCAGCAGTTTGGCACTAAGCATCGGAGTCATGGTCAAGGCGACAAAAGAGGAAATAATTACTGCCCCGGCGACTACAACCCCAAATTCTTTGAAAAGTCTTCCTGTCGTTCCAGTCAAGAAGATTACCGGTAAGAACACCGCCGCGAGTGCCACTGTAGTTGCAATTACTGCAAAGAAGATCTCCTCAGATCCTTTTGCCGCTGCTTCCGCAGGTTTTTCCCCTTTTTCTATTCTGGTATAAATATTCTCAAGTACCACAATGGCATCATCCACCACCAATCCAATTGACAATACTATTCCCAAAAGTGTTAACACGTTGATGGAAAAATCCATCACGTACATGATAAAAAATACGCCGATCAGTGAGATTGGAATAGTCAGAACCGGAATAAAGGTAGTCCTCCAATCTCTAAGGAAAAGGAAGATTATCGCAACAACCAGTACAAAAGCCAAAATGATTGTCTCCTGTACTTCAGCAATGGAATTACGGATGTATTTGGTGGAATCATAGCCTATCTCCAAGTTAATGTCAGCAGGTAAATCTTTTTTGATGGATTCTACCCTTTTATAAAACTCATCCACGATCTCGATGCTATTTGAACCTGGCAGAGGAACCAAAACCACAATCACCATCGGTACATTATCACTTTTGAGGATAGTACGTTCATTCAAAGCTGCCAATTCCGCAATTCCGATGTCTTGAAATCTGACAATATTGTTTTGATCTTCTTTAATGATCAAGTCGTTGAATTCCATCGGTGAACTCAAACGGCTTTTTGTCCGAACAGAAAGCTCGATAGTCTCTCCTTCGATTCTTCCGGAAGGTAGCTCGACATTCTCACTTTGCACTCTTTGCAATACATCCAAGGGGGTCACTCCGTAAGAAGCCATTTTGAATGGATCCATTTTAAGACGAATAGCATATTCCTTTTCACCCCAGATTTGAACTCGGCTCACACCTGGAATCGTCTGAAGGCGCTCTTTGAAAAGATTATCGGCCAGATAAGAAAGATCCAGTAAGCTCCGGGTGTCACTTTTGATGTTGAGATAAACGATCGGACTTGAATCCGCATCTGATTTGGATACCACAGGAGGCTCGGCATCAGGAGGTAAGTTCCGTTGTGCTCCAGAAACTTTGTCTCGAACGTCATTGGCTGCTGCCTCGAGATCAGCACCTACATCAAACTCTACTGTAATGTTACTCGTGCCATCATTACTGGTGGAGCTCATGGATTTGATACCCTGAATACCATTGATTGCCTCTTCAAGAGGCTCAGTTATCTGGGCTTCGATGACGTCTGCATTGGCTCCTGTATAAGAAGTCCTCACAGAAATCACTGGTGGATCCACACTTGGATACTCTCGAATACCCAACAGACTGATACCGATCACACCAAAAAGGACGATTACGATCGACATCACAATAGCCAATACTGGCCTATTGATACTCAAACTGGAAAGACTTGCCATTTCAATTTGTTTTAGTGATTTTCAAGAGGGAACCAGTTCTAGCTTGCAGTATTCCAGAGGTCAACACTAGATCGCCTTCTTCCAATCCACTGGTGATTTGTACTTGACTTTCGGTACGGGTTCCGATTTCTACTACTCGTTCTTCAGCCTTTTGATCTTTTCCGACTACAAATACTTTGTAACCTTGAAGTTCGGGAATAAGCGATTCGGCAGGCACCATTAATGCATTGTCAATTTCTCCCAAGACAAAACGAATCTTCACAAACATCCCCGGAAGGAATTTACCTTCCTTATTGGAGCTCTGGGCTCGTATTTTCAGGGTCCGGGTAGCTGCATCAATCTGAGGCTCAAAAGCGTAAACTTTGCCCTCTACCTCTTGAAGTGTGGATTCACTGGAGAAATAAATAGAAGCACCGACTTTTGCTAGATTAGCATAGCGCTCAGGAATCGAAAACTCAATCTTTATTGGGTCTAAATTAACAAAAGTGGCAATTTCATCGCCTGTTCCGATTACACTTCCCTCACTGACTTGACGAAGACCCAGTGTGCCATTGAACGGCGCTCTTACAATTGTTTTTTGGATTTGGGCTTCTACTAATTTCAAGTCTGAAAGTGTCGTATTATATTGATTCAGCACGATGTCGTATTCTACCTGACTGATCGCTTCACGAGCTAAAAGTTGCTTTTGACGATTCTCCTGACTTTCAAAAAGCTTCTGGGTGAATTCCAATTTCTGATGCTGTGCCTGAAGATCATTATCATTCAAATAAAGCAATGGTGTACCCTTGAGGACATATTGACCCTCTTTGAAGGAAATTTTGGTGACTAGTCCAGATACCTCAGGCCTCAAAGATACCGATTCATTGGGCTGAATAGTACCAGTTACATTGAGTTGGTTTTTCAAGGTCTCCTTCTTCAATGTAATCACTGTGACAGGTAATTCTGAGCTTCCACCTGATGGTGGACCCGCTGTAGCAGCAGGACCGGAGTTAGTATCATTGCTCCATCTTGGATAGAAGTAAATAATCGCAATAATTGCAACTACTGCTACGATTAATAGGGTTTTGGTTTGCTTATTCATTTAGAAATATTCGAGCTTATTAACTGTGATTTTGGATAAATGCCAATGAAAGTTTATTGAATTCATCTGGTCGCTCCACATTGACGACATGGCCGCATTTATCAAGAATTTTTAACACTGAGCTTTTATGGGTTTTGATAATAGTTCGTACCGGCTCCAAAAACATCACGTCCTGATCCCCCATCACATATAAAGTAGGAATTCCCAGATCCGACTCTTTGAAATATCGCAGGAGCGGATTGATATCTTTGGTGAGTTTGAACCAGCGAATAAATTCTTTTTGACAAAGCTTCTGAGCCTCTCGAATAAATAAATTTCGCGACTCTGTGCTCCGCTTAAGAGGCATGACCACGAAGGAAAAAATCTTGTAAAGCCAAATAAATGGGATGAAGCGCTTAAATACATTTGCGAAAAACACTAGAAATTGGGATGTTATAGTCAGTCTGGTGACGGCTCCGGCCAATACCAGCGACTTTACCCTCCATTTTTCCATTTCGGCTAGTTGGCGTACAATCACCGTACCCAACGAGACACCCATGAAATGAGCAGGTGGGATTTTGAGCTCATCGAGCACTTCTATTATATCTTTGGTCACTGCTGCAAACGTATACTCTTGCTTGTAAATAGCCTCGGGCAGATCAATGGATTTGCCATGACCTCTTAGGTCAATCAATAGCAAGTTGAACTGCTTTTGAAAATCCTTCAGTTGCTTGTACCAAACAGCAGATGAACCTCCGGCACCATGGATAAAAACTACCCATTCTTTACTCGTCGGATGATCAAATTTCTTGTAATACAACATAGAAGCTAAACTCAAAGGGTTTAGAAATGGTTATTTGGTGCAAAATTACATGGATTTCCAGCATATTTTCACATAAAATGTACTAGAGGCAAATCGCAAACATTAAAGGGAAAATAATGGGATACTAAAAAGCTATTTCCCAAAAATCAATCAGCTGCTTTCCATTTCCATCTGAGCTCAATAAATTCCCTTCGGTTTAAAGACTTTGCCCACTAATTGTCTGGATAATATAGTCCAGCTTGGTAGCTACTTCGGCTGGTTTACTGTCAAAATTTATGGCAGTTATAATATTAATGTATACATCTTTAGAAAATCATATTTCGAATCAACCTTGAAATCTATCGTAAAACCACCTTTTTCTAAAATACTAAGGGAGGCGAATACTTGATTGAGCAGATCTAAATCCTCTATACCGTACAAGTTTAACTTTGATCCGATGAATGCTTCTCCTGATCTACGATTAGGAAAAGCATTAAAATAAATTTCGTGGTTAAAGTTGAAGCCTATTTGAAATCAAATGTAGGTTTTATTGGCATGTAGTACATCTTACCAATACCGACTTTATTTCCTATTCACAATCAAATCAACTACTCCGTATTTGATAGAAATGTGATACCATAGGGAAGGGAATAATCTTCAGGTAAGAAAGAATTGAATATCATGTCCGCAGCAGTTTTTTTGACGTGTTAGATCTCATCTTGATTGGAGAGAAGGAAATGGAAAGATGATCCAAGCTTCAAGGGCTTTGCGAAATAACTAACGCCACTTAGCAAATTAAGTTGCTTGAGATTATTTGCCTTGGTCAGGCTCCAACCGAAATTGCTATTCGCAGATAAACGGCTCCAAAAACCTTCATCCAATGCATTCAAATAGACTACTTGCTGAAGATCCACTTGCACTTTACCTCCAAGAGGCTTTTCAAGATTTTCTTTATTCTTTCTAAGTGAACTAGTGATTAACTCCTCAGGATCATAGGTACCAGTCGTAGCGTGGAGGGAATCCACGCTATTGACACTGCCATTGTATCGCTTTCCTGTGGAGAGAGTAATCAAGAATTTTGTTTTCGAGGCAATGCGCCTTACTTCTGACCAGGAAACTTTAAAAATCTGAATCTGAATAATCGGTCTCGATAACCAGAACGCCTTTATCCATACTTTTGATTTCGCCTACGATCACGTCATTGTTGTTCATGATTAAAGAATCAGCCTGGCCATAAGCAAATATTGAGCTTGCAAAAAAAAGTAAGAGTGGAAGTTTTTTTCATACTTTCAGATTCTAGCTTTTGAACTAGTTGAATATGAGGCAAAAAAACAAAAAAAGCACCCCAGTCGAGGGGTGCTTTTTTTAATAATTTGATTAGATCGTACTCTTTATGAGTTAGAAAATATATCTAACACCAAATTGCATGCTCCAAGTTGTTCCGACATTACTCGCATTTTGGAATGGAGTAGTTGGAAGCTCGCCTGAGACTCTATTCATGAACACGTTTGGTGCAGCTGAAAATTCACCTGATTGTGAAAGGATATTCTGAGCTCCATTCAAGTTATCTCGGATTCCCCAGTCTTTATTCAACAGATTCCCAAAATTAGCGATGTCTAAACTAGCCTGTAAGGTGCTTCTTCTAGTACCAATATTGGTGAATATATCCTGTAGGATACGAATATCGAATCTATTCAACCAAGGACTCAAGAACTCATTTCTTGGAACGTATCCACCGCGGAATTCTTCAAGGTCATTATCGGCTACATATTTATCAAACGCAGCACGCTGCTGATCAGCAGTGAAAACAACGTTTCCGCTCCGTACGATATTGACGAACTTCAATTCGGCAGAACTTTCCGGTAGGTAAAGTAAGTCAGCAGCAATACCATCACCATTGAAATCATTACCATAAGTATAAGAGAATCTTCCTTGATGTGCCCCATTATAAAATACACCAATCGTAGTAGCGAAATTCTTGGCGTATTCGATTCGGTAAGATAAGTTAGCAATCACTCGATGAGGAAGTGCAAAGTTTGAAATATTTAACACTTCGTCATTAGGGCTATTGATATTTGGGCTAGCTCCCCAAGCTGAATTAGCAGAAGATCCAGCGTTTGCACTGATTTCTTTTGCTTCAGAATAAGTATAATAGATACTTCCTGAAAAACCTTCATAATTTGGTACCGATAGACCAACTGTAGCACTTAAGGCATAACCCTTCAAGTTTGTATTAGTCAAGATAGTTGCATTATTTGCACCCAAAGCTGGATTTGCTGCAACTGAAGTGCCTGGAAGTACCACTTCTCTCGTATCACCTGCATAATTCATCTTGTTAGGAGACACTGCTCTGTTTGCGCCAAACTGGTAAACCGCATTGATATCTCTGGTATAAATAAGGTCTGAAGTAAGAACGAAAGGAGAGTTTCCTAATTGGTAATCAGCTCCCAAGGTTGTTCTCCAAACCGAAGGCATTCTGAAGTCTCTATCTACCAAAGCAAATGAGTTTGGCGCGCCAGCTTTTGGATTTGAGATGAAAACATTCTCAGCACCTGCAGGAGGATTCTCTACATAATAATAACGCTCAGGTTGGAAGGTTACATTACCAATCCAAGGTGCTACTTCAGTGTAACTTCCTGGCTCAACAGTATTCTGAAGAACGCCAGCACCAGTTGGCATATTTGTCAACCATACAAAAGGTACTCGACCGGTGAATATACCTGTACCACCTCTAAGTATTAAGCTTCTATCCCCTTTGACATCATAATTGAAACCAAGTCTGGGAGACACCATCAATCTTGATTTAGGCCAGTTTCCTGAATCATAATTTACTACGTCTCCTTCAGGATTTAATAGATCTAAGTTGTTAATTGAAGGATTTTCAGTAAGCTCATTCAAGTAAACCGGTAACTCAAATCTCACACCGAAAGTCAACGAAAGACGATTGTTTACACTGAACTTATCCTGAGCATAGAGTGATGCAATCCCAAAACTTACTCGAGAATAGGTTTCTTGGCCTTCGTAAGGATAAGTCAATCCAAACATGATAGGAGCAACTTCATTAGGAGTTCCAGTGGTCAGGAAATCTTCTACAGAAGCATATCTATAGTAAGAGGTACCGCTTCTCGTGAAGCTATTTCCAAATTTCTGAATTTCAAATGCCGCGCCAGCTGTGATGGTGTGCTTTCCTTCTACATACGTAAGGTTATTGATAAATGAAAAATTATCATTGATCACATCATTGTTGAAAGAGAACAATTCTGTTCCGAATGAAATGTAGTTTCGCCCTCCATCACCTCTACCTTTATCCCAAATATCTACAAAGGGGAAAAGCTGATCGCTTGGTGTGGTTCTTTTATCCTGGATTTGAGAATAAGTGAATAGAAACTGATTGGAAAATTTTGAGCTAATTGATGAATTAAGTTCCGCAGTAAGAGATCTTACTGAGTTCTCAAAGCCATAACCTGCATTTTCAAAGGCCATTGAGTTTTGAGAAACACGGTTAGCGTCACGTGGAGTTCTTGGTCTTGGCCCAGACGATCCGTTAGTCAACTGATTTGAAATGCCCACTACTTGGTTATATCTGACAGCAAGCTTGTTTTTATCGTTGATGTTCCAATCGATTCTCGCTAGAAACTTGGTGTTATCCTGAGAAGCCTCGTTGGCATATCCTTCGTATCTACCTGGCTCATAGCCCCAAACATTTCTCAGGTGGTTTCCAACGGCATCCATTTCACTTCTTCTTACTCTTGAGATGTTATTCTCTGCATCAGCTACACCATTTTCAGATGGTCTCCAAAGATTTGTTCCAGAAGCATTTGCTCCTGTTTCTGTTTCTCTTTCTGCATTGATAAAGAAGAATAATTTGTTCTTAATGATTGGACCACCAAGCCTAAAACCAAAATTTCTGGTTCCGGCATCGACCCGCTCAATCTCATTGTCGCCTATTCTTCTTCCTTGCAAATCCTGATTTTTGGTGAAATAGTATGCAGAACCTGTAAATGTGTTACCACCGCTTCGAGTCACGGCATTGATACCAGCTCCTGTGAAACCACTTTGAGTAACATCAAATGGTGCAATGTTTACAGAGATTTGCTCGATTGCGTCAAGTGAGATTGGTTGGGCATTTCCTCCAGGAAGTGGATTACCGCTAAGACCAAATCCATTGTTAAAGTTTGCACCATCAACCTGAAAGTTGTTGTATCTTGAATCCCTACCTGCAAACGAAGTTCCATTTGCCTGCGGAGTCAACCTGGTGAATTCTGTTACAGATCGATTGATCTGTGGCAACTCCATCAATTGCTTAGTGGATATGCTAGTAGAAGTACCAGTTCGGTTAGCATCGAACTCAGAAGATTTCGTGGCAGATACAAGCACTTCATTTAGTTCTGTACTATCATCTTTCAAACCTGCATTTAGCACATATGGCGTACCTAGATTCAAAACAATACCTGAATAATTGCTTGGCTGATATCCGATAAAGCTAATTTCGATAGTGTAAGGTCCACCGATTCGCATATTTGCAATATTGAATCTTCCATCTAGATTTGAAACGGCACCATACCTTGTTCCTGATGGATTGTGAGTTGCAACTATATTTGCTCCAGGTAACACTTCACCCATTGCATCCAAAACCTGCCCTTGAATCGAGCTGGTGGTTACTTGTGCCTCTAGTTCGCCAAAGCCGAAAGCGAAAAGAACGACAACAAGAATACTTTTTAGTAGATTTTGCCTCATAATTTATTAGTTTTAATTTTATTACGTTGGTTTTAATTACTCAGATGCCAAAGGTAAAAGGATCAACTTTCTAGATTGTACAGTTATCGTTAAATTTTTCCACTGAATTTTAACTTTTGTTAACAATTTAGTAACATTGAATTTACGGACTAATGCTGTGAAATTTGAGATTATTAAAATAATATTCTGATTTTGCCAAAAAAAATATCAGCTTTCAAAATATTCTATGTTTTTGAATAGATGAAGATTACGTATTTGTTAATTCCTATGAAAACAGAATTATATTTGGTAATATTATTATTTTGCAATAATAATCTAATAATATTTTAAGATAATCAAAATTATAAATCATTGGCTAAGAGAGGACTAATCTGGTTATACCTGTTTTTGATTGCTACAATGGCAGATATAGCCTTCATTTTGGAAGACAACCTCGATTTCAGGTTTTATTCCAAGCCTGTGATTTTAGCATCACTAATTGCTTATTTCTTTCAGATTAGCAGACCCGCATTACAGACCCTTTTAGCCAGAGCGGTTTTGTCAGCTTTAGTATTTTCCTGGATTGGAGATATTTTATTGCTTTGGGACGAGTTTTTTATCTTCGGTTTAGGTTCTTTTTTAATAGCTCAGATTTGCTATATAATTGCTTTCAAAGTGGCACAAAAATCCCCTGAGACTATTCTGAGTCATAATTTTATCAAGAATTTTTTCATCAATCTTCCCATTTACTTCATCTCAGCTTATACCTACTACCTCATCAATCCAAACCTTGGGGGGTACAAAACGCCAGTGATTGTTTATACAATTGTAATCGTCAGCATGGTCACCACGGCAAGAGAGCGATTTGGAAAAAGCAATCCTGCCTCATTTTGGCAGGTATTTTTAGGAGCAAGCTTATTTTTCACCTCTGATGGTCTTATCGCTTTAAGCCGTTTTTACCAAGCTTTTCCAGAAGCTGGAGTCCTGATCATGGGAACTTACGCTACTGGCCAACTCCTTATCGTTATGGGAATCCGTTCCTTTTTGATTCAACCAAAATAAGAGATTGCTAGACCTCCAAAACGCCTAAGCAGTGTTTTTTTTTACGGGAAAGCACATGGGATACAAAGTTTTCCAAGCGAAAATTTACAGCATTTAAAAGCTTAATATCCGAAAGCTGAAGGGGACAAGAGGAATTCGAGCCGGATGATAAATCCTCCGATATAGGTTCAAAATTGCACCTGAGGCAATTATCAAGATTCGAACAGCCTGAGCAGCAGAGGTGTATTTTGATTGTAGTATTGCAGATTTTTGTAATTCCGTGTTTTGGCTGAAGTGATGCCAATCATAAATTAGTGTATCACCAAAAGAGAAAGATTTCGCTCTTTTGATACAGCCATGCCATAGTCACATGGGATTCGCACTATTAATTGTAGCACAAGAAATGCCTTTTGATTTCTTGCACACCTTTGCAAAGAATACATAATTAAAGCATTTCCGTATTTCTCAAAAAAAATACCCCCAATAAGCTTCTGACTTTTTGGGGGCATATCTTGTGAGCTTCGTAAGCTTTTTATTTTTTTAAACTAACCCGAATCGAAAGCTCCTGCAGTTGATCATCCGCTATCGTACTTGGTGAATCAATCATCACATCTCGGCCTGAATTATTCTTAGGGAAAGCGATGTAATCACGAATAGAATCCGAACCTCCAAAAATGGCACAAAGTCGATCAAATCCGAATGCAATTCCTCCATGTGGTGGCGCGCCGTATTCGAACGCTTCCATCAAGAATCCGAACTGCTTCTGAGCCTCTTCAGGAGTAAATCCTAAATGGGAAAACATTAATTGCTGTGTGCCTCGATCGTGAATTCTGATGGATCCACCACCGATTTCGACACCATTAATTACCAAATCATACGCATTGGCTCGAACTGCTCCAGGATCCGTCGCTAGCAAAGGAATATCTTCTGTCTTTGGCGAAGTAAATGGGTGGTGCATCGCATGGAATCGCTGGCTTTCCTCATCCCATTCCAACAAAGGAAAATCAACCACCCAAAGTGGTTTAAATACATTCCGATCTCTCAATCCTAGCTCCTCGCCCATTTTGAGGCGCAGTTCAGAAAGTTGCTTTCTTACTGTGTCGGCATCTCCACTAAGTACTAGCATCAAGTCACCTGCTTCTGCTTGGAATGCACTTGCCCAAGCTTGAAGATCATCAGCAGCGTAAAACTTGTCAACAGTCGATTTGATCGTACCATCTTGATTATATTTGGCATAGACCAAGCCTTTGGCCCCAATCTGAGGTCGTTTCACCCAATCGGTCAATGCGTCTAATTGCTTTCTGGTATATTCAGCAGCTCCTTTTGCACAAATTCCGACTACCAATTCTGCAGCATCAAAAATTCCAAAACCTTTCCCTTTTGCTAAAGCGTTGAGCTCTACAAACTTCATATCAAAGCGAAGGTCAGGCTTATCATTCCCATAAAAATTCATGGCATCAGCGTAAGTCATTCGCTTCACTTCTTCCAATTCCACCTTTTTTACTTCTCGGAAAAGATGCTTAGTCAACCCTTCGAATGTGGACAGAATATCTTCCTGATTCACAAAAGACATCTCGCAATCGATCTGAGTAAACTCAGGTTGACGATCAGCTCTCAAATCCTCATCTCGGAAACACTTAACAATCTGAAAATACCGATCAAACCCAGACACCATCAGCAACTGCTTAAAAGTCTGCGGAGATTGTGGCAAGGCGTAGAATTCTCCTGGATTAACTCGACTTGGTACTACGAAATCACGCGCACCCTCAGGAGTAGACTTAATTAAAATTGGGGTTTCAACCTCAATAAAGTCCTGTCCATCCATGTATTTTCGAGTCTCTTGCATCATACGGTGACGGAGTTGCAATTTCTCACGCACCACATTCCTTCGCAGATCTAGGTAACGGTATTTCATCCGCAGCTCTTCGCCACCATCGGTCTCATCTTCAATGATAAACGGTGGAACTTTCGAAGCATTGAGCACTTCAAGAATGGAAACTTTTATTTCAATCGAGCCAGTTGGCATTTTATCATTTTTTGCAGACCGCTCAATTACTTTACCAGTCGCCCGCACAACAAACTCCCGACCCAAAGAAGCTGCCTTTTCTATTACCGACTTCTCGGTAGAGTCTTCTTCAAAAATCAATTGAGTCAGGCCATAGCGATCACGAAGATCAACCCAGATCAATCCTCCTTTATTTCTTACGCGCTGCACCCAGCCGGCCAGCGTCACTTCTTGAGTTACATGGTCTAATCGTAATTCGCCACAGGTATGCGTTCTAAGCATTTTTTTGTTGTTTTTTGGGATAACAAAGATAAAGAATTGACTTTGACAACACAGCCTTGGTTGAAAGTTTCGCAATTATTGCAAACATAAATTTTTAAAAATGCATATCACGTACCCTTTTTTTGAAGAAAAACAGGCTGAAAATCATTTTTTTAGTTGTTCGTGGAATAAATTCCCACCAAATAAATCATTGGATTGTCTCATTGGCATTATAGTTGCAAAAAATGGAATCTTAAGAATTGGGTTCTAAAAACTTGGATTAGAGCACCTTTTTTTCGTTGTTGAACCTGAATTACAATCACCCCATATTATCAACACTTTATGAAAAATAAATGGATCGGAATAGCTGCAGCAGTATTACTCATAGGCGCAGCTTCCTCTCTGTCATTTTTTAACTTCCAATTCCAAGAAGAAAATGACTTGGAAGAGCTGGAGTTACCTGTTACGGATCCAAAAGATGAACAGGTCTTCCTATACGGAATAGATGTTACAGGTCTTAACATTATAGAAGGAATAGTAGCCAAAAATCAGACTCTTGGATCAATCTTGGCACCTTTCAATGTCCCCTATCAGATTATCGACGAAATTGCCAAAAAGTCAAAGTCTATTTTTGACGTGCGTGGAATCGCTTTTAATAAGAAGTTCACCATCATATCTCCATCAGATTCTACCAAAGCTCAATTTTTCATCTATGAGCCAAACCCGGCAGAATATGTAGTCTTCAATCTCGACTCAATAGCTATCTACAAAGCAGAAAAGCCAGCAGAATATCGTACCAAAGAGGTGGGTGGATTCATCGAAAGCAACCTTTCATCCGATATGGCTAAGCAAAACATCACATACGATATCGTCGATCAATTTGCCGATTTGTATGGTTGGTCTGTGGATTTTGGGGCACTTCAGAAAGGCGATAAATTCAAAGTTGTCTACGAAGAAAAATTAATTGATGGGGTAATAGTCAGCGTTTCAGCTATCAAGCTTGCCTATTTTGAGCACAAGGGAGAACAATTTCATGCGATTCCCTTTGAACAAAATGGAGAAATGAACTTCTTCGACCAAGAAGGAAACTCCCTCAAAAAAGCTTTTCTCAGAGACCCACTCAAATACACCCGAATTAGTTCTCGTTACAATCTCAAAAGATTTCACCCGGTGCAAAAGCGGTACAAAGCACACTTAGGCACAGACTATGCCGCTGCTACAGGCACTGAAATCAGATCAGTAGGAGACGGAGTAGTAACTGATGCTAAGTACAGTTCGGCAAATGGTAATTATGTAAAAATCAAACATAATGGCACCTATACTACCCAATATCTTCACATGTCTAAAATCGCAAAAGGATTAAAGTCAGGCCAGAGAATTAAGCAAGGGCAGATAATTGGATACGTAGGTAGCACTGGACTCGCAACTGGCCCACACCTTTGTTTTAGATTTTGGAAAAATGGGAAACAGGAAGATTGGCTGAGGGAGAAAATCCCTCCTTCCGAACCAATTTTGGGAGCAAATCTTGTTGCTTTCAACACCAAAAAAACTGAATCGCTAGATTTATTAGCCTCCATATCATTACCCGGAGAACCAAAAAAACTGATTGCTAAGAATCCCTTAGTAGTTAGACCATCCGGAGAATGAAATCCCTATTAACCACTAATAAACTCTGGAGCTGATCGCCTAAACTTGGCAATCAGCTCTTTTTTTTAATATGCTATTATGTATATCCGCAATTGCACCAGTAAAAATCAAAAAGCAGCTTACTATATGGTACACACTAGCATTACTGATACATTTTCCGATAGCTTTCGGGACGTTATCGGCCCGCCACAGCGAGGCAGGCCCGCCTCGCTGTGGGCGGGTATTCCTGAACATTGAGCAAAGAAATTAGGTTAGTTGCATAATTGCATACGATCACACTAGATAATATTTCGAAGCTCCAGTGATTCCATCGAAACTTTTTTCTTTTCCTTTTGAAAAAGAGAATTCACTCCAAACCTTAACTTGCAAGATTAATAGCCAAAAAGTGGACCAAGAAGGATACATCCGAATCAATAAGTATTTAAGCGAGGTGGGTTTTTGCTCTCGAAGAGAAGCTGATAGGCTGTTAGAACAAGGACGAATCACGTTGAACGGAAAAGTCCCTGAGCTAGGCACTAAAGTCAGTCCTACTGATCAAGTGGCTGTGGATGGTAAAAACGTAGGGAAGCCCATCCGAAATCATACCTATATTGCTTTCAATAAACCGGTAGGGATTGTGTCCACTACGGATATCAAAGGTGAAAAGGATAATATTATTGATTACATCGGGCATCCTCAGCGGATTTTTCCGATTGGAAGATTGGATAAAGACAGTGAAGGATTGATTTTTCTTACCAGCGAGGGCGACATCGTCAATAAGATCCTTCGGGCTAAAAATAACCATGAGAAGGAATATATCGTCACGGTCGATCGCCCGGTAAATGATGAATTTGTCAAAAGAATGGGTACAGGAATCCCAATTTTAGATACGCTTACAGATCCCTGCCAAGTGGAGCGAATCAGCAAATTTAAGTTTCGGATAGTCCTTACTCAAGGCCTGAATCGTCAAATCCGACGAATGTGTGATTATTTGGGATTCAAAGTAGTGCAGCTCAAGCGGATTCGGATCATGAATATTCATTTAGACCAACCAGTTGGGAAATGGCGGGATTTGACCGAAAAAGAATTGGAAGAACTTAATTCATTGATAGCCGACAGTTCGAAAACTTTTGATTAATCAGATTCCTTTGTCAACTACTAATCAGAAAAGGCAGAAACGGCCGGAAGAAAATAGTTTTCTCTAAACTCTATTCCGCTGGATACAACCAAAACAGGGAGCCAATCTCGTGGTTCCCTGTTTTGATGTGTCGGATAAACGCAGGAAGAATTACTCCTCCATGGTATCCACTTTCTTTTTTCTTCCGGTGTAGCCAAAGGTAATCTTGCCCAGTTTCAGCTCGGTTCTCCGGTTCAACTGATGCATCGCATCGGAACAAGTCACCACATTGCAATCATGGACGGGCCGGGTTTCTCCAAACCACTCATATTCCAGTCTGTTTGCTTCTATACCACGCTTCTTCAAGTACTCCATCACCACTGCACTGCGCCGCTCAGAAAGCTTCTCGTTGTAATCATTTTCCCCTCTTTGGTCAGTGTGACCGCCAATGAAAAGCATCAGGTTGGGCATGCTGTTCAGCATCACTGCTGTTCTTTCCAACTCCAGCTTGTCTGCTGACCTGAGCATACTCTTGTCAAAATCAAAGTAAATCGTCGGGATCGATCTGAGCTCGCGCTGGATCACATCCATAAGCTGCTCGGGATCAGAATAATCCAAGCTCTTCAACTCTTCAGGAATTTCATAGCTCTTGCTCGGATCAGGGAAGGCCTCCAGAAGTAATTCTGATCGCCTATTCAGCTGGTGGGATGACTGTGGACACGGCTTGCCGTTTCCACAGTCATTCACCAGGTTCTGCTCTCCGAACCATTCCAGTCGGATTCGATCCGCTGAGATGTTATGCCGGGACATGTATTCAGTCACTGCCTTGGCCCGATCGTTGGATAGTCTGATGTTGTACTCATCACTCGCTCTGGAGTCGGTATGAGAAGATACCAACAGATCCAAGAAGGCATAGTGGTTCATCAACTGTCCCAACTTGTCCAAGGCCGGCTTCGCATCGTCTCTGATCTTAAACTTATCCAGATCGTAATACACAATGTCCACATATACCGGTAACTGATACGGAATCGGAATCAACTTGTACTCCCGCTTGATGGTGTCTCCCTCAAAGCCTTTAGTTGTAATCGCATCATCAGTCACACTGAAGTAACCCGGCTTGCTGATCGCTATGCTGAAGTCACTCTCCGGCTCCAACTCTGAACGAAGCACACCGTCCCCATTGCGAAATGTCTGTACCGTTCCGCCCTGGGTCTTATCCCGTAGCGTTGCCACATAGCTGTCGGTGATGATCAAGCCCCGGTAGTCAATCACCCGAACCAAAAAGGCTTTGTACACATCGGCTATCTTGTAAATGTCATCGAATCCCTGGCCCCCTTTTCTGTTCGAAGACAGGTAAATCCCGTTATTATCCAACTCTCTGTAGGCAAAGTCGTCTGCCATCGAATTGATTGGAATACCCATATTCTGCACATCAGTGATCGCTGTCGAACTATACCCGGATTGGAACACATCCATGCCGCCCATGCCTTTGTGGCCAGTCGAACTGAAAAAGAATTTACTCCCGTTACGGAACGCATGGCTTTCGTTACCGGTGGTATTCACCTCAGATCCCAGATTAATCGCAGGACCAAAAGTCATAGCCTCGTCGTATTCTGAGTAGTATAAGTCATAGCCACCCATTCCACCCGGCATATCGGAGGTGAAGTACAGTCGCTTTGCCTCTTCGTCTACAAAGGGATGCATTACCGAATACCCTGTCGAATCGTTGAACCGTACCGGATAAAATCCTTCCAGCTGTCCTGATTCATTCAGTATACTGTAATAGATCTCCGGATTCACTGCGATATTTCTACTTTTCTTCTCCTTGGTGATCCCCCGGGTCACCGAATAGAACAGCAGACCCGCTTGCTTCGCATAGCTCGGGTCAGAGAAATTATAGGTATTCGGAACGTTCGAGACCACCTCGCTGATCGCTCCGGTGCTGTCCTTCCGGTACACACTGAAGTATTCTCTGCCGGTGTAGTCTTGCTTCTCGGCACTGAAAATCTTGTTTCGTCCGTCGATTCGGAGCTTTGGCATCTCATCCACAAACTCACCGCCTCGGTCGGAAGTGAAGTACGCATTTCCTTTCTCATCTTTGGTATAGATAAAGTCCGACCCCGCCGAGTTCAACGCGGTCATTGGCTCCAGTTTTACCTTTCGCTGACCTGATGGGGACTGAACTGACTGCATCCGCGGTCTGGACATCATCAGATTTTTTACCGCCGCGCTGTCTGCTGCTGTATAGCTTTTGGCTTCAAGCATGCGCTTTGCCTGATCT